>JAABUP010000219.1_pt1 | contig 128274 bp, 114 predicted proteins | sample 5559201 | NCBI WGS metagenome assembly JAABUP01 (sample SAMN10711887, study PRJNA513373) | rock metagenome | isolation source: Antarctica rocks | place: Antarctica | reverse complement strand
CCAGATCGCTTCGGCACTGGGGCGCACGGTTCATGCCGTCACGCCGCGCGGCTTCGAGTTAAAGGTCTTCCTGACCGTACTGGCCTTCACCATCACGGCAGGACGCTAGAAACACAACTTAGGTTACGATACTTGAGCGCGCATTTTACGCGCCCAAACACCATCATTCGGACGTTGAGGGTTATACCCTTCCGAAGGGTAGGGGTGCTGCAAAAGGTTGTTCTCGGCGGACTGAACATCATGTATCCTGCTGGTCAGGAGGCCGAGGGAGATACAGTACCGGAGAAGCTGCTTCCTTTGGGAGACCTTAGCCGAGGCTGCGCCGGCCCGCACGATCTTTGCAGGAGCGCACAATCCGGGAGCGCACAATCCGGGAGCGCACAAGGTGAACAGGAAAACGGGGACGAATAGTTTGGTGTAAAGGTATGGCTTCATAGCACAACATGGTCCTTGTAGTGCGTCTGTGATATGAGCACTTCATCATTCCAAGACTCTTTATGGGTGTCTAGCAGTTGATAGGTACGACTTCTGCTTTCATCTACATCCGGTCGGGGGCGGAGACGCCGAGGAGGGCGAGGGCGTTTCTGAGGACGATCCGGGTGGCGTGGACCAGGACAAGGCGTGCATTGAGGGTGGCGGGGTCGTCACAGACGACGCGCAGGGCGGGACTGCGGTTGCCGGAGTCGTAGAATCCGTGGAACAGGGCGGCCAGGTCGCGCGCGTATTGGGTGATCCGCTGGGGGGCGTACTCGGACGCGGCCAAGATGATCTCGGCGGGGAAATCGCCGAGCTTCTTGATCAGGTCGATCTCGGCCTCTTGAGTCAGCAAAGAGAGGTCGGCGTCGCCGGCGGCGGGGATGCCGACGCCCTTCTCCTCGCGCGCCCGCTCGATAGCCTGGGCGATGCGGGCGTGGGCGTACTGGACGTAATACACGGGGTTGTCCCGCTCGGTCTTGCGGGCCAGGTCGATGTCGATGTCCAGCGCGCTGTTGGGCGAGCGCATCAGGAAGAAGAAGCGGGCGGCGTCGCGGCCGATTTCGTCGATCAGGTCGGCCTTCAGCTCCAAGATATTGCCCTTGCGCTTCGAGGCCATGACGACCTCGCCGTTCTTGACGATGGAGACGAGCTGGTACAGCAGCACGTCCAGCCGGGCCGGGTCGTAGCCCAGGGCGGCGACGGCGGCCTTGGTCCGGGCGACGTAGCCGGCGTGGTCCGCGCCCCAGACGTTGACCGCCCGGTCGAAGCCCCGGTCGAACTTGTCCTTGTGGTAGGCGGTGTCGCCGGCGATGTAGGTGGCCGTGCCGTCCGCCCGCATCAGCACGCGGTCCTTGTCGTCGCCGAACTCGGTGGCCTTGAGCCACAGCGCGCCGTCTTTCTCGTAGGTGAAGCCGCGCGCCGTCAGGGCGTCGATGGCGGCCTGAACCTGCCCGCCTTCGTGCAGGGTCGCCTCGCTGAACCAGGTGTCGAAGCGGACGCCGAAGGCTTCCAGATCGGCGCGCTGCTGGACGATCATGCCCTGCTCGGAAAGGTCGCGGAAGGCCCGGACGGTGGCGGGGTCGTCCCGGTCGGCGTGCTCGTAGACAGGCCCCTGCTCGGCCAAGATCCGGCGGGCGACGTCGGTGATGTATTCGCCCCGGTACATCGCCTCCCACTCCTCGTCGTGGTGCCCCAGCAGCTCCCGGTAGCGGAAGAACACGGACAGGCCGAAGTTGTTCATCTGGACCGAGTTCAAGGCGTCGTTGATGTAATACTCGCGCGAGACGGCCCGGCCCGTGGCGGCCAGCAGGTTGCAGAGCGTGTCGCCGATGGCGGCATTGCGCCCGCCCGCGACCGTAATGGGGCCGTTGGGGTTGGTGGACACGAACTCGACCACGACGCTGCCGCCCGCGCCCCCCTGGGAGCGCCCGTAGGCCTCGCCCTCGGTCGTGACGCGCTGGAGAACATCGCCCAGCCAGCCGGGGCGCAGGGTCAGGTTGATGAACCCCGGCCCGGCGATCTCGGCCCCGGCGATGAGCGCATCATCGCCCACGGGCAGGCGGCCGACGATGCGGGCGGCGACGTCGCGCGGCGGCATGCCCAGGCCGCGCGCGAGGGACAGGGCGACGCCCGTGGCCCAGTCGCCGTGGTCACGGCTCTTGGGCATCTCCAGGGTAACGGCGGGAATGGATTCGAGCGGCAGTTCGCCGCCATCTTTGGCGTCCTGCATGGCCTGCGCGACAATCGCGGCGAGTTGTTCTTTGATCATACCGAAGTTCCTATCCCGTCTCGCAAGCTCGCCACCCTTCCCTTGGAGGGAAGGGACAGGCCCGGAACGAATGTGAACGGGCCAGGGATAGGACCTCCGTCCCCAACCTTGGGGCGGGGGGCCTCCTCTTCCTAGCCTACATCTCCATCCAGCGCGCCAGGGGGGGCCATGCCGCCGTCAGGGCCGTCAGCAGGCCCAGGACGGCGGCATAGCCCACGAGGATCTGCACCAGCCCCATCGCCCAGACGCGGCGCAGCGGCAGGAGGCGCGGCGAAACCCCGTGCCGCAGGCGGACCGCCCGGCGGGACAGCACCTGCTCGGCGGCGCGGATCGCCCCGGCGATCTGCCGGTCCGACGCGGGGCGCGTCGCGAACCACTGCTGCACCCAGCCGCCCACGCGCAGGCGCAGGGCCAGCGCCAGGGGGGCGGCAACGAACGCGGACAGCGTGACGGCATTGATGACAGGCCATGCCCCCGCCTGGCACGCCGAGAAAACACCCAGGAACACGAGCATGAACAGCGTGAACCCGGCAAAGATGTTGGTTCCGCACCGGGGGTGGACGCGCGGCATGACCCGGACATACTCGGGCAGCAGGGGAGCTTGACGCTCGACGCAGTGGACGACCTGGTGCTCGGCGGCATGGGTCCCCGACAGCGGGACCAGCCGCAGCAGCAGAAAGACAAGCGGCAGGGACAGCCAGCCGGCGACGCTCGCAAGCCAGATCTGCACGCCGACCGGGAGAACGGCCTCCCAGCGGGCCAGGATGGGCAGATGGGCATCGGCCGTCCGCGCCAGCGCGAAGGCCAAAGCCTGCGCCAGCAGGGCGAGGGTGCTCATCGTCACGCCGGTCAGCACCAGCCCCCAAAAGCCGGCCCCGCCCGACGAGAGGCCGTCGTGCAGGTAGACGCCCAGTGGCGTCGCCATGCCGCCCAGCCGGGGCGGGTCCGGCAGCGTCAGGAGGGCCAGGACGCGCCCCGTCTCGGGGTCGCGGACCGGCACGGGCGCGGGCGAGAGCCGCAGGGCCTCCAGGGCGTCCCGCAGGCGGGTGTCAGAGGGCGCGTCGGGCCGCACCGGCGCGGCTTCGTGTTCCACGAGATTGTTTTTCATGGCAGTCTACTATTATAGCCCGAAAAACACCGGATGCGCGAAGGGCGGGGGGCGGGGCACGAAAGTCGGTCCGGGCGGGCTGGGGAAGTCAGGCAAGATTGCCGGGACGTCACCCCTAAAGAAGCGGCGCGGGGTGCCGATAATCACCCTGTACACGGCGCAAGGGCAGGAAGACGGCTCGGGGCCGAAGCGGACCCGCGAGAAACTCGCGGACCAGCCGCCCGCCTCCTCGGTCTCGACGGGAAGAAGCCCACGCCCCGCAGTACAGCATATCGTCATTGGCAGGAAGCCATCTCGTTCGCCGTTTGCGGCCCAGACACCCGCAGACTCCAGGAAGGAAACCCCCATGTCTAGCCGGATCAACACCAACACGACCGCCACCGAGGCCGCCTACAACCTCAGCATCAACAGCAACAACGTCGCCAAGAACATCGAGCGCCTGTCCTCGGGCCTGCGGATCAACTCGGCGGCCGACGACGCCGCCGGCCTGGTCATCTCCGAGAGCCTGCGCGCCCAGTCAGCCGGCCTGACCCAGGCGACCTCGAACACCAATGACGCCATCAACGTCGTGAAGACGGCGGAAGGCGCGCTGAACGAGGTCCACTCGCTCCTGATCAACATCCGCCAGCTCGTCATCCATGCCGCGAACGTCGGCGCCAACGACCCGACCGCGCTGAAGGCCAACCAGGACTCCATCGCGTCCGCCGTCGCCAGCATCAACCGGATCGCCGGCACGACCCAGTTCAACAACAAGAACCTGCTCGACGGCTCGGCCAGCTCCTCATCGGCGGCCGTCACCGCCGGCACCGCGTCCGCTAAGGGTAACGGATCGAACACCCTGGCCATCGTCTCCCAGGCCGGCAGCTACGGGGCCGCAGCCATCCCCAGCGGTGCCGTCTCCTACGCCCAGGCCACCGCCTCGGTCCTGAAGGCCTCGTTCGCCGGCGGCGCGGCGACGGACACCTTCGGCGGCAGCTTCACCATCGAAGGCAAGTCGGTCATCCTGAACGGGAAGACCAACAGCACGTCCGACGTCGCCACGGCGATCCAGCAGCAGACGGGCCTGAACTACACGGTCAGCGGCGACGCCTCGGCGGCCGGGCTGACGTTCACGGATGCGAAGACCGGGGTCGCGGCGGGGAGCACCAGCTTCGCCGGCCTGAACTCCTTCACCACCGGCACACAGGCCGCGGCCGGCACGGGGTCCACCGGTGCGCCCACCGCGGTGGGCGCGAACGCTTCCGTCACCGTCAACGGGCAAGCCAGCGACACGGTGAGCGCGGACGGCAAGACGTTCAGCTTCTCCTCCGGCTCGCTCAAGGGCCTGTCGCTCTCGACCAACGCGACGACGACCACCGCGAACATCGGCTCGTTCAGCGCGACAGCGGATACCGCCGTGGCGGGGAACGACCTCCAGTTCCAGATCGGCGCGAACGCCGGCCAGACGGTGAACGTCAGCATCGGCAGCACGAAGGCCAACAACCTGGGCAGCTTCACGAACGCCGCCAGCAAGACCTTCAACCTGGGCGACCTGCTCGGGGGCGGCGCGCTGAACGTGGCCGACGTGACCGGCTCGGCCCAGCAGGACGCGCTGAAGGTCGTGGACCAGGCCATCGCGGACGTCTCGACGACCCGCGAGAAGCTGGGCGCGCTGCAAAGCAACGTCCTGGAGTCGAACGTCCGCAGCCTGGGCGTCGCCCAGCAGAACACGGACGCCTCGCAGAGCACCATCCGGGACACGAACCTGTCCTCGGAGATCGTGGACTTCACGAAGAACCAGATCCTGGTGCAGGCCGGCACGTCCGCCCTGGCCCAGGCCAACCAGGCCCCGCAGGCGATCCTGAAGCTCCTTCAGTAATCCCCTCGCTCGTTCCTCTCGGTTCGTTCCTCTCCTCGGCGGGGGCTGCTTCGGCGGCCCCCGCTTTTTTCTTGTTTTTCTTGGTCCGCTCTTTCCTCTAAAGAAAGCACCCGCATCCGCCGAACATGGGGGTATCGCAGGAGACTCACTTCTATGACCACGCCCAGCATCAGCTTCTCCGGCCTGGCGTCCGGCATCGACACTTCCAGCATCATCACCCAGCTCGCCGCCGTCGCCAAAAAGCCGGTCACGCTGCTCCAGGGCAAGGACGACGGCTACAACGCGGACCTGGCCGCCTGGCAGCAGTTCAACACCAGCCTGTCCGCGCTGCAATCCGCCGTCACCACGCTGAGCAGTCCGGTCACTTTCAGCGCGGCCAGCGCGTCGTCGTCGAATCCCGCCGCCGCCACCATCACCACCCTGCCGGGTGCGGCGGTCGGCGCACACAGCCTTTCCATCACCCAGCTCGCCCAGGCGCAGAAGGTCGTCACCACGTCGGTCGCCAGCGGCAGCACCGCGCTGGGCAAAGCGGGACAGTTTACCCTGAACGGCAAGACGGTCTCGGTGGGCGGTACCGACTCCCTGAACGATGTGGCCGTTAAGATCAACGCCGCACAGGCCGGCGTGAGCGCGACCGTCCTCAACGTCGGCCCCGGCGACTTCCGGCTGACCCTGACCTCCAACCTGACCGGCACGGCCAACACCATCGCCGCCGCTGACGTCAGCGGCGGCGTCCTGGGCGGGCTGGGCATTCTGGGCACGGGGCCGGCCGGCGTCCGCCAGCCGGTCAGCCTGACGCAGAACGGGGCGGCGTACACCGGCGCGGCCTCGCTGACCCTGTCCAGCGCGACGCAGCCGGTCGGCACCCTGCTGGGCGTCGCAACGGGCAAGGCCCCCGCCGGCACGTTCCACCTGTCCAACGGCGGGACGGGCGCGGGCAACGAGGCCGACATCTCCGTGAACCTGAATACCGCCTCACTGGCGGACGTGGCGAACGCGGTCAACCAGGCCGGCATTGCGGGCGTCTCCGCCGAGGTCGTCACGCTGCCCGACGTCAACGGCAACCTGGGGCGCATCCATCAGCTCCAGATCGTCAACAAGGGCGCGGCCGCCCCCGCCTTCACCGACCCCAACAACGTCCTGAGCACCCTGGGCGTGCTCCAGGCCCCGTTCACAAAGACGGTGACGGCCGCGCAGGACGCCAAGTTCTCGCTCGACGGCCTGGACCTGACGCGCTCCTCCAACACGGTCGGCGACGTGATCCCCGGCGCGACCATCAAGCTGCTCTCCGCAGGCACGGCGGCCGCAGCGGGCACGGCGGCCGCCCCCGCCACGACCGCCCTCAACATCGCCCAGAACACCGACGCCGTCGTCCAGGCGGTCAGCTCGCTGGCGACCGCCTATAACGCCATCCAGGATTTCGTCACCATCCAGAACAAGTTCACGCCGCCCACAAACGCTGCGGCGGGCGTGGCCGGGACGAACGCGCCGCTGTTCGGCGACACGACCCTGGCGCAGATCCAGGACCAGCTCGCGCGGACGCTGACCGCCGTTTCGGGCAGCACGACGCTGGAGTCCATCGGCGTCACCCTGGGACAAGACGGCAAGCTCACGGTCGACAGCGGCGTTTTGACCAGCGCCCTCCAGTCGAACCCGGCCAGCGTGTCGAACCTTTTCAGCGCGTCCGGCACGACCGACAGCACGAACATCCAGTTCGTTTCGGCCGGCCCGAAGACTGCGGCGACCAGCGGCGCGGGCTATGCCGTGAACGTCACGCAGCCCGCCACGCAGTCCAGCGGCGTGGCCGGAACGGCCGCGACGGCGGGGGCGGCCAGCAGCGCACCCGAGACGCTGACTTTCAGCGGCGCGCTGTTCCCCTCGGGGGCCAAGCTGACCCTCCCCGTCGGCAGCACGCTTCAAGATACGGTCTCGCTGATCAACAACACCAGCAGCCTGAACTCGCAGGTGTACGCCAGCATCGACTCGGGCAACCACCTCGTACTCGCGTCGCAGCGGTACGGGTCGGGCAACGGCTTCACCGTGGCCTCGGACAGCGCCGCGAACGGCGGCAACTCCGGGGTCGGCCCCGCCCTGGCGGTCACCTATGGCGTGGACGTGGCCGGCACCATCAACGGCGAGCCGGCGACGGGCACGGGCCGCGCCCTGACCGGCAACGCCGGGAACGCGACCACCGAGGGCTTGCAGCTCCTGGTCAGCCAGACGGCGGCGTCCGGCACGGCACCGGGCCATGTCACAGTGACCCACGGCGTGGCCGACGGCCTGAGCCAGACGCTGACCCAGATACTGGACCCGATCAACGGGTCCGTGGCGGGCGCCGAAAGCGCCCTGAACTCCCAGATCTCGGACACGCAGAACGAGATCGCCCGAATCCAGACCGAGGTCAGTACCTACCAGGATTATCTGACACAGCTCTTCAGCGCCATGGAGACGCGCGTGAGCGCGTTGCAGGCGCAGGGCAACGCCTTCAACTCTTCCATCGGTGCCAGCACCACCTCCAGCAGCTCCGCCGGCACCCTGAAGTCGGCCTAAAGGGCCGGCCCCCGGCCAACAGCCACACCGCGAGAATACACGCAAGGGAACAATAACACAGACATGTCTCTGCCCAATCCGTATGCCCAGTACCGCCAGAACGCGGTCGAGACGGCCACCCCCACCCGCATGGTCGTGATGCTCTACGACGGCGCGATCCGCTTCCTCAGCCAGGCCCTGCCGGCCATGCGGGCGCACCAGTACGACCAGCAATCTCTCTTCATCGGCAAAGCCCAGGCCATCGTCGCGCACCTGCGGGATACGCTGGATTTCGCGGCGGGGGGGGCCGTCGCCCGCCACCTGGAGGGCATGTATATCAGTCTCTTCGACGCGCTGACCGACGCCAACATCCACGACCGGCCTGAGCGCGTCGAGGAGGCGATCACGGCCCTGCGCGGTCTGCGCGAGGCGTGGGTCGAGGTCGACCGCCAGTGCCAGGCCGGTAAGGGGGCGGGGCGGGAACTCATCGCCGCCTGAGCGCGTCAAGGCAGACGTCGATGGAAACACGGAGAAGACGTAAGGAGGATCACTCCCATGACGATGGCTGCGGGTAACCCCGAGCGCGCGAAATTCGGATACCTGCTGGACCTGGCCCAGGAACAGATTCAAGCCCTGGAGAGCGACGACATGTTCGCCTTTGACCGCATTCTGGCCGCCAAGCACAGCCTGATCGCCAGCCTGCGAGACCCCCGCGCCCAGATCGCCGCCGATCCCACCCTCGTAGGGGTCGTCAGCCGCATCCAGGACGCCGACAAGCTGGCCCAGCGCCTGCTCTACCGCAAAGTCGGGCGCATCATGCGCGAGATGAACGAGCTGAACCAGCGCAAGAAGACCCGCGACGCCTACCAGTCCGCCCCCACCCGCCGGGCGAAGCCGCTGGGTTTCCTGCCGGACACGCCGAGATATTTGGACGTGAAATCCTGAACAGGCGCTCCGCGCGGCGGCCCCCCGGCCGGTGCCCCGTGGGGCACCGGCCGGAGAGGTCCGCTTACCGCGCGGGGGCCGCGTCGGGCAGGCGCTCCATGAGCGTGGTCTGCTGCATCTGGACGTTCATCGTCGGCGGCACCCCCGCCGGGGCACCCGGTTTGGCGATGATCGTCACGTCGATCGCGTTCTGGAGGCTCTGGCTGACCAGGGCACCCGCCGTGGTGTCGAAGACCATGCTGCCGGTCCCGCTGATCTTCCCGGTCATGCCCATGCCCGCCGGCATCGCCCTGTTCGCCATGCCGCTGAGGTCGCCGCTGATCTTCTGGCTGATCGTGGCGATCTGCGCGCCGTTCCTCGCCTCCACCCCCATCAGCGTGGAGGCCATCCCCATCTGCATCCCCATCATCCCCGCCCCCAGCGCGCCGTTCCACGTGTCCCCCACCTTGACGAGTCCGTCGGGGAAGGTCAGGGTGCTCCCCATCATGCTCTTGCCGATGTCCATACCCGGCATGACCGTTGCCCCCAGCCCCGGCATTTGCAGGGACACGATCTTGCCCGAGGGCAGCATCTCCGTGGTGATCGGTTTCTTCATCGGCGCCTGCTGGGCCGCCGTCATGGGCATCTCCTTGCCGTTCATCGCCATGCGCGTGCTCTCGATCTGCGAGACGATGGTGGCCGCGCCGTCGCCGGACTGGATGCTCTTGACGGTCTGCCGCATGACCATCTGCATCGCCATGTTCATCGGGATGCGCGTCCCGGACGTGCCGGTCGGTATCGTGCCGGTCATGGTCATGGTCATCTTGTAGCGCCGGGACTGTCCTACCGCCCACTTGTAGCGCAGCGGGACGGACTGCGCGGCCGGGGCCGCGGGCGGCGTGGCGGTCGCCGGCATCGGGGGGTCCTGCGCGCGCAGGAGCAAGGGCGCGGCGGCCAGCGGCAGGGCCAGCAAAGTCGCGGCGGCCAACAGTGTTCGCTTGTGCATTTTGATTCCTTCTTTGTCTCTCTTTGTCTCTGTATTTTCGTCTTGCGGGTGTCGTCAGGCTGTCTCGTCTTCAGGGAGGTCTTCCGTCGCCTGAAAGCGGAAGAAATTGTCGCCGATCTTGATCTCGTCCCCGGAACGCAGGAGCGCGTACCGGACCGGCCGCCCGTTGACCTGGATGCCGTTGGAGCTGTCCAGGTCGGTGATCGTGAACAGCCCCCGCTTGTCCCGGAGCAGGCGGGCGTGGCGGCGGGAGACGGTGCTCTCCGCCAGCACGATGTCGTTCTCCCCGTCGCGCCCGATGGTGACGTCGCCCACCGTCAGTGCGAAGGTGCTGCCCGCCGGCAGGCCCTGAATCCCGACCAGGACCGCGTTCTCCTGCAATGCCATCCCCGGCCCGGCCCGGACGCCGCGCGGCGAAACGGCTTGGCCCGCCGCATAGGCCGGGGAGGCGGTCACGACGGTCGATTCGAGGTCGGTGGAAACGGAATCCGGCACGTCCCCATCTTCCAGGGGTACGGCAGGGGCGGCCACCACGGCGAGAGGAACAGCGCCGGCAGCGGCGGGTGCGAACGTCGGGGGCGAAGCGGCGGGGGCGGCGGGAAGGCCCCGACGCCGACGACTCGCCAGCATCCAGCCCAGGCCCGCAGCAAGGATCAGGCCTGCGGGGACGCCCAGCCACCTCCCCCAGTCCGGCGCATCGCGCGAGTCGGACTGCGCAGCGGGGGCGTCCTCCGCGTAGGGCGCGCTGTCGCCGGTCAGGGCGGGAGCAGGGGCGGCGGGCGGAGACGCCGAGATCGCCGCGAGCGGACGGAAGTCGGTCCGCGTCAGCACGACGGGGTTGAAGGCACCGATGCCGCCGGCGCGGACCAGTTTGGAGGCCAGAAGCCCCGTGCGCGAGTCAAGCACGAAGACGCGGTCCCCGGCGGCCACGGCGTCGATCTTGACGAGGGCGACTTGGGCCACCGTCTCCGGCGGGACCGTGATCGGGCCGGCCTGTGACTGCACCCAGTAGGAATACGCGCCGCCGCCCGGCAGGGTGACGGAGAGCGGCGTGTCGGCTTGGGTGAGCGCGGCGGCAGACAGCAGGCACAGGGAACAAAAAAAGCGGAAAACGGGAGGGGTCATAAGGGGGCGGCCTCGGCGTGACAGCGGGCGATGGCGGCGGGCAGGAGGGCAACAAGATCGGTGGCGATCAGCCCGGCGGGGCCGCCCTGCGCCTTCGCGGCCAGATCGCCCGCCAGCCCGTGCAGGTAGGCTCCCGCAACGGCAGCCTCCCAGGCGGCCAGGCCGCCGGCCAGCAGCGCGGCCAGCAGGCCGGAAAGCACGTCCCCCGACCCGCCGGTCGCCATGCCGGGATTGCTCGTGGTGTTGACGGCCAGCCGCCCGTCGGGTGCGGCGATCAACGTCCGCGCGCCCTTCAGCAGAACGACGCAGCCGTAGGCGCGCGCGGCCTGTTCAGCGGCGGCGCGGCGGCCCGCCTGCACGGCCTGGGTATCCGTGCCGAGCAGCCGGCCCATCTCGCCGGGGTGCGGGGTTAGAATCGTGGGCACCGTCCGGCATTTTACGGCCGACGCGCCCCGGTCCGGTTCCGACGCGAGGCAGTTCAGGGCGTCGGCGTCAATCACCAGCGGCACGGGGCAGCGGGAAACGAACGCGCGGACGAAGGCCCGCGTCTCTTCATCTTCCGCCCCGCCCAGGCCCGGTCCCAAAGCCGCTGCCGTGCCCTTGGCGGCCAGAGCGAGGGCGGACCCGACAGCCTCCCCCGCGAACGCCCCCGCGTCCGTCTCTGCCAGCCCGCGCGTCATCACGACCGGGCTGACGCGCGCCATCACGGCGTCTTGGAGCTTTTCGGGAACGGCCAGCGTCACCAGTCCTGCCCCGGCCCGCGCCGCCGCCTCCGAAGTCAGCACGGGGGCACCGGCGAAGCCCGCCGAACCGGCGAAGACGGTCACGTGCCCGAACTTGCCCTTGTTGCTGTCGCGCCCGTTGATACGCACGGGCAGCCACGCGGCCACGTCGGAGGCCTCCGTCGCGCTGACAAGCACGTCTTCGGCTGCCATGACCGTGCGCGGCATCCCGATGTCGGCGACGACCAATTCCCCGACATATTCCGCGCCGGGGTAGACCATCAGGCCTAGCTTGGGCAGCGCGAACGTCACCGTCAGCGTCGCCCGCACACAGGCCCCTTCTACCTCGCCCGTGTCCGCGTCCAGCCCCGACGGCACATCGACCGAGACGATGGGCCTGCCGCTGTCGTTCATCGCGTTGATGATGCCCGCCAACCGGCCATGGACGCCGCCGGTGATGCCCGTCCCCAGAAGCGCATCCACGACAACGTCTGCCCCGGACGCCAGGTGCGGGTGTCCATGGCGAATATCCAAGCCGAAAGCCCGCGCCATCTTGTAGCTCGCGGCGGCGTCGCCCGCGTAGTCCTCCGGGTCGGCCACCGCGTTCACCGTCACCTGTGCGCCCAGCCGCGTCTCCAGGTGCCGCGCGATTGCCAGGCCGTCGCCGCCGTTGTTGCCCTTGCCACAGACGACGGTGACCCGCTTGCCCCGCAGCGGCCCGAACCGCTCGGCCATCACCTCGACGACGCGCAGGGCGGCGTTCTCCATCAGGACGATGCCGGGGACGCCGTAGTCTCCGATTGTCCGCCGGTCCATCTCGCGCATCTGCGCGGCACTGGTGAGTTTGAGCATAGGAACCTAACCCCGCCGCCTTAAAACACCCCGGCGATGCGCGCCCGCTCGTCGCCGTCAATCGGGGGCACGTTTACAGACTGCGCATTTTCTTCCACCTGTGCCGCGGTCTTCGCCCCGACCACGACGGACGACACGGCCTGATCGTCCAGCACGAAGCGCAGGGCGGCCTGGGCCGGCGTCCGCCGCCCGTTGCGCCGCAGAAAGTCCAGCCGCGCCGCCGTCTCGGTCATGGCCGCAACATATTCCGGCGGCAGGGCGGCCCGGATGTCGCCCGCGCCGAACACGCTGTCTGCACTGTATTTGCCGGTCAGAAACCCGTTCGCCAGCGGCTCCCGCGCCAAGACACCGACCTTGAGCCGACGCGCCAGCGGCAGCAGTTCCACGGTCGCCCCCTGGTAGAACAGGCTGTAGCCGACTTCGAGCACGTCCACGGGGCAGCCCTCTTGGAGTAGCCACAGGCCGTCGGCGGGTTCGGCCACGGACACGCCGTAGAAGCGGACCTTGCCGCCACGCCGCAGAGCTTCCAGGGTCTCCCAGACGCGCCAGCGGTCCAGGTCCTGCACGGGCGGGTTCATCAGCAGGTACACGTCCAGCACTGAGCGGCGCAGGCGGGCCAGGCTCTGCTGCACGGCGTGGGCCAGGGCCAGCGGCGTCCAATCGGGTTCCAGGGTGCCGTCGGTGCGGTAGAAGTTGACGCCGCCCTTGGTGACCACGACCGGCGGCGGGCCGGGCCATTCGGACAGGACCTCACCCAGCAGCGCCTCGCCGTGCCCGTGGCCGTAGACGTCGGCCATGTCGAACAGCGTCACGCCCAGCTCCAGCGCCCGCCGCAGGGCGGCCCGCGAGGCGTCGTCGTCCGTGTCGCCGTAGGAGTTGCCCCAGGCGTTCCCGCCGGCCGCCCAGCCGCCGAAGCCGACTTCGGACACGCGCAGACCCGTCCTGCCCAGCCGCCGGATCCGCATCAGGCGGGCGACCCGAACGGCTTCTTGGCCTTCAGCTTCTCGTCCAAGCGCTTCGCCTCGGCCCGCGCCGTGAGATAGACCTTGGCGTCGAACGTCGGGAACCGCCCTCCGAGAGCCAGCGCGACATCGTCAGGCAGCTCCAGCGCCGTGATCCGACCGAGAAACTCCGGCTCCTGGCTGAAGACGGCGGGCAGGTAGAGCATCCCGGCGTCGAACAGCGTCTTGGTGTTCTGCACCGCACCGGGCGTCTGCGCGCGCAGACTGACGCCGTGGCGGAAGTTGTAAAGGCAGAGCGTCTTGTAGCGGTCCAGGGGCAACGTGATTGTTTCCTAATCTTGATGACGGGTGCGGCGCAGGCGGGCAAGGGTATTTCTCCCTTTTGCCCTCCATGCCCCACAGTATACCCACCCTGCGCCCGCTTGATTGCACCCAGGAGGGAGAAGTCGCCGCTCTGAAGAAGCAGGCCGGCGTGTCCGATAATCGCGGAAGAGCTTATGGACAACGACGACCTGCTGCTGCTCCCCTTCGCCCCCGACCTCGCCCCGCCCGCCCCGGCCAGCACGCTCAGCCTGGCCGAGATACTGGCGTCGCTCTCCTACGCCCTGGACCTGACCAGCGGCCAGTCGCAGGGGCACACGGTCAGCGCCTGCCTGATCGCCCTGCGCCTGGGCGCGCTGGCCGGCATGGACAGCAAGGCGATGACCAGCCTGCACCACGCCATGCTGCTCAAAGACTCGGGCTGCTCGTCCAACGCCGCGCGCATGTTCGAGATCTACGGCAGCGACGACATCCAGGCCAAGCATGCCGCCCGCGTCGTGGACTGGAGCAACCTGATCGAGGCCGTCCGCTACGCCGCCCACCACGCGCTGCCCGAGGGCAGCCTGCTGGCGCGGGCGCGGCAGATGCTCAAGATCGCCGGCGTCGGCAACGTCACCGAACAGGTACTGGAGGCGCGCTGCACGCGCGGGGCCTCCATCGCCACGTCCCTGGGCCTGGACGCCGCCGCCGCCGACTGCATCCGCTGCCTGGACGAGCACTGGGACGGGCACGGTGCCCCCCGCCACCTCGCGGGCGCGGCCATCCCCCTGTCCGCCCGCATCGCGTGTCTCAGCCAGACCCTGGAGGTGTTCGCCAAGACGTTCGGCCTGGGGCCGGCCTACGAGATGATCCGCGCGCGCTCGGGGCGCTGGTTCGACCCCGATCTCGTGCAGGCGGCCCACGAGTTCCGGCAGGATGACGCCTTCTGGCGCTCGGTCCGCGAGACGCCCCAGGCGACGCTGCTCGGGCTGGAGCTGGGCCGGGCGCAGATGACGCCCGCGCACATCGACGGGGTCTGCGACGCCTACGCGCAGATCGTGGACGCCAAATCGGGCTTCACCGGCGAACACTCGTCGCGCGTCTGCGGGTATGCCCTGGAGATCGCCGACGGGATGGGCATCACGGGCGCGCGCCGGACGACGCTGCGGCGGGCGGCCCTGCTCCATGACATCGGCAAGCTGGCCGTGCCCAACACCATCCTCGACAAGGACGGCAAGCCGACCGAGGAGGAGTGGGCCTGCATCCGCCGGCACCCCTTCCACACGGTCCAAATCTTGGGCCAGATCACCGGCTTCGAGCGGCTGACCGCCATCGCCGGGGCGCACCACGAGCGCCTGGACGGCCGGGGCTACTTCCGGGGACTGGCGGCGGACCAGCTCGACCTGGACATGCGGATTCTGGCCGTCGCCGACGTCTTCGACGCGCTCTCCGCCGACCGGCCTTACCGCAGCGCCATGCCGCCGGACAAGGTGTTCGCCATCCTTGACAGCGAAGCCTTGGACCGCGACTGCGTCGGCGTCCTCCGCGACGCCCGCCGTCAGGGGGAGAGCATGGGTTTGGCGCGGGCGGCGTAGGGGAAGTTTGGGGTACACTACTGCCATGCCCCCTACCGAAAACCCATCCATCACACAGACCGAGCCTTCATCCGCGGAACCCTTCGCCGCCGAAGTCGCCGCCACGCCCGCCGGGCAGAAGAGCGTTTTCGTCATCTTCAACCCCGTGTCCGGCAAGAGCGACCCCGAGCAGCGCAAAAAACTGATCTCCGAGGCGCTGGCCGCGCACGGGTACACCTGCCAGTTCATCGCCACCTCGAAAGAAAAAGGTGCGAAGGCGCTGGCCGCCCAGGCCGTGCGCGACGGCGTGGACCTGCTGGCCGTCTCGGGCGGCGACGGGACCGTGATCCAGGCCATGTCCGCGCTGATCGGCACCGACATCCCCCTCGCCGTGCTGCCCGCCGGGACCGGCAACCTGCTCTCGGTCAACCTCAACATCCCCACGACCGTGCCTGACGCCGTGGACGTCGCGCTGTCGGGCCGGCCCTATGCGCTCGACATGGTGCGGACCGGCGACGGGCAGTATTTCGCCATCATGGGCGGCTTAGGGATGGACGCGCAGATGATCGCCGACGCCGACCGGGACGCCAAAAACAAGATGGGCAAGCTGGCCTACGTCTGGGCCGCGCTGAAGAACCTGCCGCGCCGCCGCGCCTTTGTCGAGATCATCCTGGACGGCAAGCCCCCCCTGCGCCGCCGGGCAAAGTCCGTGCTGCTGGCGAACATGGGCAAGATCACCGGCGGGCTGGAGGCCATGCCCACGGCATCGCCCCAGGACGGCCTGCTCGACGTCGGCATCCTGAAGGCCGCGACCCTGGCCCACTGGATGCACCTGATGGTCAGCGCTCTGCTGGGCCGGACGCACCGCGACCCGGCCCTCGAAGTCCACCAGGCCAAGCACGTCACCATCCGCCCCCGCCTCCCCCAGCCGGTCCAATTCGACGGCGAGGACGCGGGCCGGATGCACGAGCTGACCGTCGAGATCATCCCCCAGGCCGTCCGCGTCCTGGTCCCCGATGACGGCCTGATGGCCTCCGAAGAGCGCGACTGGCCCCCCGCCGTGGTCGCCGAGCGCGTCGCCAAGCGCCGCCTCGTCCTGCCCCTGCTTCTCCTGGCCCTCACGGGCATCGGCCTCTGGCTCTGGCGTCGCCGCTAGACCCCCAGCCCTAGACGGTGACAGCACAGCGCCCGGCAATCTCCCACAGATAGCCGGGCGCATTGGCGTCTCAGGCAGAACACCAGGGGCTTCAACCCCGGCCCGAAGACTGCGGCGGCCTACCCGCTTTGAGTACGGCACACTGTCAGACCGCGCTCTGCTTCAGCTTCCGTTGCTCGGAGTCCAATATCATCGCGTTCCAGAACCACAGTGAGTAAGCAGTCATTACGATGCTTGTGAGGGTGCTGTTCTGGCTGCCCATGAGGGAGACGACACCCCAGGCCGTAATCAGCCCATAGTGCAGAACAAACAGCAGCACATGAACCCTGTAGCGCCTCTGCTTGAGTTCGGAACCGGGGCGGCTTCTCAGCAAGAAAAGCATAGCCAAGCATCCGCAGCAAAGGCCGCAAAGCGAAGCAATGACGATCATACACCACAAGATTGTGACTACGACCGGCCCCGGCAAACTCCAATGGTATATGTCGCTACAGGCTAACACTGCAAACAAGCAAGGAGCCACTTGTTGCGAACGCAAGAAGCCGAGACAGGCCAGGATAGATGCCTTGACAGTCTGCCAAAGCGAGTTCTGATCTTGCATGATTCTGCTCCTGTAGCGCCTGTGACCTGACTAACAACAGGCCATGCCGTATAGCATCATATCGCTCTCACGCATCAAGAGCGCACTTGTGGTCGCAAACATCCGCCCTTTGCCGTTGCGTTGTGACCTCATATTAGTACAGCTCACAAACTACCATTTCGACAAACCGTGGGCTGTCATAAATTACCCCACGCTCCGGTGTCTCGGGCCACTCTGGGTTGCCCTCGCGCATGCGTGGGTATGGGCACCCCTTGCTGTAGAGAGACTTCCCACAACCCTCATAAGGGCATTGGCAGTCGTCAGGTTTTTGATACGCCACACTCCCTGAGTGTGCAGACTGTTTCCACTCGCGGCGCAAAGAGACGTGCTTGCAGTGACAGCACCAAACCCATTCATCCAAGTCATCCATGTTTTCACCTTCCGAAGAACTAAGTGCCCTGGCTCGTAGCCTCTCTATTTCGTCTCGCGGCCTCAATCTTTACGGCCATCAGCCGCCTCTGTTCCTCAAGCTCGCGTTGGCCCTCCTCGGAGCAGCTCCGGCAGGTGTAACCACCGCCCCCAGTGATAGCTTGGCAACCCTGGGAAAGATGAGTGCTCATGCCCACCCCTCCCGACCAAGATTGTAAGACATCGGCGGGCGCAAAGAATCGGAGACAGGAGGAGCATAAACACCCGTCCTCTTCGGTTCGGCAAGAGTTGCCTTCTGCCATGATTGGGCCTCCGGTTCTACTGGTACTCGCCAGGGGTAATTCAGTGCTGCCATGACATTTGTCGGTTGATAACCCGCCAGCCGGAGGCTGTTGTTACAACTGTAAGGACATAACCGTTCATCGTGTAATTGACTTCCATTCGTGCCATGAACGGCCCCATCCAGGTGATGCGTCCCAAGCCAATCAGGCCGCCCTTCATGCCCGTGTCCGGGTTCACCCAATACTCTGTATAATCGTCAAAAGGCACTTTGCGGACGCCCTGCGACAATTTGTACATTACCGGGTTGCTCCGTTGGAACCTCTTCATAAAACTGTCACTGGGGTCGTGGTTATCCTGGGACACAAAAACTGCCGCCGGTTGGGGAGCATCACCCGCGCCAATGCGCCAGTTTGCCACTTCATTACGAACTACGCACTCTCGCACATTGTCCTGCTGATTAAGTGTGAAGAGGTAAGAAGCCAGCAGGACAAGTCCGACGCCCAGCGCAAGTCGGAGACGGTGCCGCTTCAACCACCTTTTGTTGGCTTTCAACCCCGGCTCCTATTCAGCAAACATCTCGGCGAGACCCACGAGACCGCCTTCTGCTCATCCGCCGTCACAGGCCCCAGGCGCTTCACCAGCCGCGCCTTATCTACCGTTCGGAGCTGGTCTAAGACGATCTGACCGGCCTCGCCCCAAACTGACAGGCGACCCGGCTGGGATACGGCCGCCCTTGGCTCGTCATCGGCGCGATGATGGCTGTCGCGATGTGGCGGTTGGCCTCGTCCGGCGACACCACGAGGCAGGGGCGAATCTTCTGAATCTCACCGCCAACGGTCGGGTCAAATTGACCAGGAACACATCGTAACAGTTGGGAGACTCACCGGGGCAACGTCTGCGTCTGGCCGGTGTCGGAGGCGCGGAGGCCGGCTTCTAAAATCTCCTGGGCGTCGCGGCTGACCTGGGGCGAGCAGAAGCCTTCGAGGGGTGAGTTTGTTTCGAGGCAGTGCAGCAGGTACTCGGGGCCGTGGCGGTGCGGGGCGGCGGGGGCGGGGGGCGTGATCGTCTCGGGGTCGTGGCCGGGCCGCTGCCAAATGACGTTCCCGTGCGAGACGGCGAGCGAGCCATTGGCACCGTAGGCGACGGGGTTAGCCCCCTCGGCGTAGGGCACGGTCTGGGTCCAGCAGGCCTCGGCGACCCCAAAGGCATGCGGGTAGCGCATTAAAATAATGGCGTTGTCGTCGGGCAGGGGATATTCTTTGGCGAACACGCCGCGCATCCCCGTCACCGACTCGGGGCGGCCTAAAAAGCGCACCGCCATGTTGGCGGCGTAGCAGCAGTAGTCCATCAATGCGCCCGCGCCGTTTTTCTCGGCGTCGTACAGCCACTCATAGAAGTAGGGCGAGCAGCCCATCTCTTTGGGGCCGGCGTGGGCCGAGCGGTATTTAACGTACTGCACGTCGCCGATGTCGCCGGCCAAAATCCGCCGCTCCCATTCTTGAATAACCGCGTACCAGGCCGTCGGCCAGTTGACCAGCAGCCGCGTCCCGGCTTCGGCAGAGGCGCGCAGCATCCGGTCGGCCTGCGCCAGGGTCGCCGCCATCGACTTCTCGCAGATGACGTGGATGCCCTTGGCGGCACAGGTGGCGACGATGTCCGCGTGGGCGTTGTTTTCCGACGCGGCCTGCACGATGTCTAAATCTTCGGCCTCGACCATCTCCCGCCAGGTCAGGTAGGCCCGCGCCACGCCGAACTCTCCCTGTGCCCTCTCGCGCAGCGGCGCGTTGACGTCGCCGACCGCCACGATCTCGACACCGGGCAGCGACTGCCAATACGCCATCTCGCTCCACACGTGGTCGTGAACCAGCCCCGCCACGCCGACTTTGTAAGTTTTCCCCATCTTCTGCCCCCGGTTGCTTTTGCCAATTATACGCCGCTTCTGCCTGTTTTGTCTCGCCCACCCCTTGCGTTTGTCCGCGTTTTCCTTTATAATATAAGTGCAGCACAGAGCCTTCTGCCGGGGCTTTCCACAGCCCGGAACACTCCCGGCAATATGTGTGTCATGCAAGCACGGCGGCGGGCCATCGCCGGTCCCGCCTTGAAAGGGAAACGATGACCGATTTACATAACGCTTTTGGCAAGCGGCGGCTGGCCCTGGCCGGGACGCTGCTCATCCTGGCGGCCCTTCTCGCCGGCTGCGGCGGCGGGGGTGGCGGCGGCAACGGCAACTCCAACACAGGCAGCACGGGCACGTCGGGGACGACCGCGGGAACCATGGACGGCACGACGTCGGGGACGACTGGGGGAACGACGGCAGGGACCACATCAGGGACCACGGGCGGCACGACGGGCGGACCCCCCGGACCGCCTCCTATCGTTCCCTTCCACCCATGAGGCTGGGCACCCTGAGGCTGGGCAGCCCGCGCCTCTGGCTCACTTTATTAGGGATCGCGTTCGTCCTCGCGGCGGCGTGGTCCCTGCGCTACTTCTCGCGCTACCAGCCGCTCACGTCCCTGGCCCAGACTTACCTTCAGCCGGGCCTGGGGCAGATCGGGCTGGAGGCCCACGGCGTTCGCGCCGTCGGCCACGTCGGCGGCCACCGCCGCTGGCGCGTCTCGGCCCGCACCCTCACCTCCAGCCGCGACCGGCGGACCTTGAGCGCCGACGGCGTCACGCAGGGCCTGCTTTACAACGCCCAGGGCCGGCCAGCCGCTTCCTTGGCCGCCGACCATGCGACGTATCAGACGCCGTTCGGCACCCTCGACACCGCCGTCGCGGGGACGCTGCAACTCAGCGGCAGCGTCCGCGCCGTCATGCTCGGCCCGCAGCGGCCCGTGCTCCAGACGCAAGGCCTGGTCTGGGACACGTTCCGCAGCCAGATCTCTTCGCCCGGCCCGGCCACGGTGACGCTCCCCCGGCTGTCCGTCGCGTCGGGCGGCGCGGCCTACGACATTCCCGGCGGTGTCGGGAACGCCGCGCGCGGGACGCTGCGGCTCTCCGGCGGCGTCCGCGCCCTCGTCCGCAGTCCACGCGGGCGACTGACGCTCGCCTGCCCCGGCCTGACCTGGGACGCGGCGGCCAGCGCCGCCCACAGCCTCGGCCCCGTCACGGCCCAGATCCCCGGCAACATCGGCAGCGTCACCGCCGCCGACGTCACCGTGGACACCAAGACCGGCGGCCTGACCGGGCACGGCTTCCAGGGCACGGCGCGCGTGGCGGAGTGAGACTCGCTGCCAGGCCATGCCCTTCAGGGTACGGGGCCGTGTTCTGTGCTATAATGCTCTCATGCCTACACGCCGCCCAATCGGTGCCAGCAAAATCAGCGTCCGGGCCTTCGCCCTCGGCGTCCTCCCGCTGGCCGGGGCGGGCCTGCTGCTCGCGCGCGCGCAGACGTCAGGGCGGGCCGCCGCCCTCCCCGCCGCGCGGGCCGCCGCGCCCGAGTACGTCACCTACAAGTTCGGCGCGGCCCAGTGGCTGTCCGCGCCCCGGTCGGTCGAGATGAGCCAGGGCGTCACCTTCGGCCAGGACGACGCGACGCTGAAGACCGATGCCGCAGTCGCCCTGCTGGACAAGGACCAGAACCTGGTCAGCGCCCAGGCACAGGGGCCGGTCCACCTGTTCGACCCGCAGGACGACCTGACAGGCCTGCACGGGACTATCGATTTCACCCACCACCTCGCCCGGCTGACCGACAGCATCGTCCTGGTCGTCAAGCCCGGAAGGCGCGAGGCGTCCGCGCCGGGCGCGTCCCTGCGGAAGCAGTTCCGGGACCCGGCCACGCTGACCTGCCAGGCGATGACCTACGACTACAAGCGCAAGATCGGGCGCGTCCCCGGCCCGCTCACCGTCCGCCAGGTGATCCAAACCAAAGACGGCCTCGAAACGCGGACGCTGACCGCCGACGCCGGCCTGTACAACGGCAACCTGAAGACGATCCAGCTCGTTGGGGACGTCAAAGGGGATTACAGCAGCGGCAGCCACATCTCCGGCGATACGCGCCCGACGGGGCGGCCCGTGGTGATCGGGATCAAAGAGGGCGCGGAGTATATCAACGTCCCCTTCCCGCTGGGCGGCTACTTCCCCGTGAAGAGCCAGCCCGGCGGCGGCAAGAGCGAGGAGCCGGGTGCGGACGACGTGGACCTGTCCGTCCCGACGCCCCCGCCGTCTGCCCGGAAATCTTCTGCCCCCGACCTGCCCCCCACCTCGGTGCCTCTAACCCCCGCATCGGTGCCTCCAACCCCCGCCCCACCGCCGCCGGGCGCGATCAAGCCGCCCGACACGGCCCGACCCATCGGTACGGCCAAACCCTGATGGAAATTCTTTATGGGACCGCCGCCCATCCCGGCGTCGCCATCGCCGCCGCCGCCCGCCTGGGGGATGAATTTGGGACGCCTACCCTGGCCCCCGAGCGCCTGCGGCGTCTGGGCGAGCGGCTGCGCTCGTTCGGGATCGAGCAGCCCGAGCCGGAGCAGATCGTCCTCGTGGCCGAGTGTGTGCCGCCCGCCTTCTGGCTGTCCCCCATTCCCGGTCTCCAGGTCGTGGGGCTGGCCGCGCAGTCCCCCCTCCCGCTCGCCCCGGTGCCGTCCCTGCCCGCCGTGCTGGGTTTGGGCGAGACGCTGCTCCGGCTGATCGCCGAGGACGACATCCTGATCGTGGACGGCGACCGGGGCCGCGTCTACGTCTCGCCCGATGCCGCCACCGTGGCCCGCTACCAGGCCCCGCTGACACTGGCCCGGCGCTTCTTCCTCGAAGGCGCGCACCTGCCCGCCCGGACCGCGTCGGACGACCGCCCCGTCGCCGTCCTGTGCGCCGCCCGGACGCTGGGCGAGGCCGAGTCGGCGATGCGGGCGGGCGCGGACGGCCTGGTCGTGCCCCGAGACAACGACTTTTTGGGCGCGGACGGGCTGGCACAGACGGCGGGGGAGCAGGCACAGGCCCTGGCCGGCCTGGCCCGGATGATCGGCGGACAGCCGCTGTTTTTGGATGTCCCCCAGGAGCGACTCGCCCTGAGCGCCCTGGCCCGCGGCGCGGCGGGCCTGCCGCTGCACCTGGTCCTGCGCGAGCCGTCCGAGCGGCACGAGCTGCGCACACGGATGGACGCCATCGAGGAGGCTTTGGAAGACGACGACGTGCTTTTCGGACGGGTGCAGCTCGAAGCAGGCCTGGAGGCCGGCGGCGAGGGCGAGGACCTGCCCGATTCGCTGGACGACTGTGCGGGCGTGTTTGTGACCGGCAGCCTGTATGACGCCCACTGGGAGCGTCTCCTGCGGGCGGCGGGCCAGGCCCGCGGCCTGGCCCTGCCGGTCACTGCGCCGCTCGACGGGGATTGGTGGCCGCACGTTTTGGGCGATGCCTTGGGTATGGGGTTCGCGCGCGTCGTCGCGCCCGCCGAGGCCGTGGCCGACGTCAAAGACGCCATCCGCGAGGCCTGAGAGATTAAAGGGGCCAGGGTAGTGCCCCTCCCCTCCCGACGGCGGGGCGGATTCCAGTCTATGTTTACCCGTGCCAACATCGCCGGATTTTTGCAGGGGTTATTCGTGCTGCCTCTGTGCGCCCTGCTCGGCGGGCTGGCTGCCCTGCTGTTCCACGCGCGCGGCGGGGCGGCCTGGGCCTGCGTCGCCGCCTGCGCGCTGTTCCCCCTGGCGGGGGCGCTCAAGACGCGGCAGGGCGCGCTCGTCGCCGGCCTGGTCACCGGCATCGTCGTCAGCGCCCTGGTCTACCTTGGAGTCCGCCCCCACGCATGAGATTTTCTGTGATGCTTTCAAGGCTTTTCGCCGTCCTGCTGCTCGCCTCGTCGTTGATCGCCCCCACTCAGGCTGCCGGCCTCGCACTGCCCTTGTCGGGCTTCGTCGTCTGCGTGGACCCCGGCCATTCTTCCGAGACCAGCGAGGGGACTCAAAGCCGCGACGGCAAGCTGACTGAGCGGCACGTCAACTGGGTCGTCGCCCGGCGGCTGACCGTTCTGCTCCGGTCCGAGGGGGCCACGGTCGTGCTGACCAAGTCTTCTGAAGGCCAGGTCGTCACCAACAAGCGCCGGGCGGAGATCGCGAACGACGCCCACGCGAAGCTTTTCCTGCGCTTGCACTGCGACTCGGGGGAACAGTCCGGCCTGGCAACCTACTACCCGAATCGGCAGGGCAGGCGCTTCGGCGTCACAGGCCCCTCTCCGGGCGTGATCCACGCCAGCCTTGTTGCCGCAAGCGTCTTCCAGCCCGCCGTCATGGCGGCCCTGGGCGGCGCAGAGCGGGACGCGGGCATCAAGGGCGACTCTCAGACCGGCGTCGGCAGCAAGCAGGGGGCTTTGACCGGGTCCATCTTCTCGCATGTCCCGGTCCTCACCGTCGAGATGTGCGTATTAACGAACGCGCGCGACTACCAGTTTATTCGCACCCCTGCCGGTCAGGCGCAGATGGCGCAGGCGCTTCGGGCGGGCGTGAGGGCGTATGCCAGAGTCTACTTCATGCAAAAACTGCTGGCCCCTGGCGGGCTGAAAACTGTTAGCCCCTGGAAGGCTGGAATCGGGAAGGAACCGCAATGACACCGGCCGCTGAAACTGACATCGCCTGGGACTTGGGCGACTTGTTTGCCGGGCCGGACGACCCGCGCCTCGATGAGACGCTGCGGGCTTCGGCCACGCGCGCTTCGGCGTTTGCATCCACATATGAAGGCAAATTGGACACGCCCGACCTGACGGCCCAGACGCTGGGCGCGGCCCTGACCGAGTACGAGGCGCTGTGGCAGGCCGCCGCCGCGCCGGGGATGTACGCCCGCCTGCGCTTCTCCGCCGATACGGGGGACGCCGCGCGCGGCGCGCTGCTCTCGCGGGTGCAGGAGGAGATGACGCGGCTGTCTTTGCCGCTGACGTTTTTCCGGCTGGAGCTGGCCCACATCCCCGAGGCTGTGCTGACGCCGCTGCTGGCCGACCCCGCCGTGGCCCCGTTCGCCCACTACCTCGCCGTGGTCCGGGCCGGGCAGCCCCACCAGCTCTCGGAGATCGAGGAGAAGCTGCTGGCGCGCTTCTCCAACACCGGGCCGGGGGCGTTCGTGCGGCTCTCGGGCGAGCTGCGCGCGGCGACCGTGTTCCGGCCCAAACTGCCGGACGGCACGACCCCGGACCTGAACCAGCCCCAGCTTGCCGCGCTGTACTCGTCGCCCGACCGCGCCATCCGGCAGGCCGCTGCGGAGGCGTTCGTCGAGGGCGCGACCACGCACCTCAAGCCGCTGACGTTCATCCTGAACACGCTGCTTCAAGACAAGGCCGTCTCGGATGAGATTCGCCACTACGACACTCCCGAGGAGACCGGCTTCCAGCGCGACGAGCTGCCGCGCCGCACGGTCGAGACCGTTACAGACGTTACGGTCGAGCACTACCCGTTAGCGCACCGCTACTACGCGCTGAAGCGCGAGATATTGGGCTACGAGGCGCTGAGAGACTACGATCTCTCGGCCCCGCTGTTCACGTCCGAGGCGACCTACTCCTACGACGAGGCGCGCGATGTCATTCTAAGCTCGTTCGGCGCGTTCTCGCCCCAAATGGCCCGGCTGGCCGCGGAGTTCTTCGACAAGCGCTGGATTGATGCCACGCCGCGCGCGGGCAAGCAGGGCGGGGCCTACTGCTCCTACTCGACCCCGGACACGCACCCGTTCATCTTCGTCAACTATCTGGGCAAGACGGCCCACGTGATGACCCTGGCCCACGAACTGGGGCACGGGGTCCACGGGCTGCTGGCGCGCGACCAGCGCTACTTCAACATGATCGGCACCCTGCCGATGGCCGAGGTCGCCAGCCTCTTCGGCGAGATGCTGGTCTTCGACCGCTTGCAGGCCGATGCGTCCCGCGAGATGCGCCTCGCGATGTACGCGGACAAGATCGAGGGCACGATCAGCACCATGTCTACAACGGGTCGCTACCGCCTGGAGAAGACCATCCACCGGCAGCGCCGGACGGACGGCGAATTGACGCCTGCTCAAATCTCGGACCACTGGCAGGCCGAGATGAGCGCGCTGTACGGGCCGGGCGTAACCATTACCGAGCGCCTGCGCCTGTCCTGGAGCTACATCCCCCACTTCGTTGGCTCGCCGTTCTACTCCTACCCTTACACGTTCGGCGAACTGTTCGCGCTTTCGGTGTACCGGAAGGCGCGGGAGCAAGGGCAAGCATTCGCCGGGCAATATTTAGACCTGCTGCGGGCCGGGGGTCGGGACACGCCCCACGCCCTGGCCCGCATCGTCGGCATCGACCTGGACGACCCCGACTTCTGGCGCGGCGGCTACCGGGTTGTCGCGGGCTTGATCGAGACGTTCGAGAATCTCTGGGCGGAACGCCCGAAGCCGGTTCCTCAAGATTAACCTGACCACGCCTGGGGTATATCAAATCGTCTATCGGGACTCAAAGGAGAGAACCATGTCACAGAACGTCACCCAGGAAAGCGTCGGCAGCCCCACGCTCGAACAGCAGCACCGGCACTTGAAGGAAGTCCACGAGCACCTTCAGTATGCTTCCACGGCAGACGCGCCGGACGAGATCCGCGAGCGGATGCGCCGCGCGGAAATCGCGTTGCAGCGCCACGAGCAGTCGGGCAGCGCTTCGCGCAGCTAGTCCGCTCATCACGGCAAAATAGACAGCCCCGCCGCCACAGTGTTGTGGTCAGGCGGGGCTTCTTTGTGTTTATTCTGCGCCCTGTTTATTCCGCGCCCTGCGTCCCGGATGGCTTCGTGGCGAGGAAGAAGAGCCGGTCCGAGCGCTTACGGGGCGGGTCGGTCGAGTAGGCGTCGTAGACAAAGACATCCCCCGCCCCCGCCGCGCGCAGCCAGGCTGTTAGGTCGTCTTTGGGGTAGCCGCGCTGCCGGTGGACCTCGACGAACGACTGGCGCGGGCCGCCGTCACCGGGATCAAACGAGAAGTTCATGCGGACGGTGCAGAGCCGCGTCTCAGGGTCGTAGCGCGAGCGCCAGCGGTAATGCAGCGGCTCGCCGCGCCGGGTGCAGCTCTGGCTGAACATGCCCTCGGCCAGGGCGTATTCGGTGTTGACGTCGAAGATGAACGTGCCGCCGGGGTTGAGGTGCCGGAAGACGCGGGCGAAGGCGGCTTGGAGGCGCTCGGCGTCGAGGATATAGTTCAGGCTGTCGAACAGGCAGATGACCGCGTCGAACCGCAAGCCGCCCGTGTCCAGATCGGCGGCGTCCTGCGCGAAGAACGGGATCGCCAGCCCCTCGTCGGAAGCGCGGCGGCGGGCGACGTCCAGCATCCCCCCCGACAGGTCCGAGCCAACAACACGGTAGCCGCGCCGGGCCAGCAGCCGCGACACGGTCCCTGTCCCACAGGCCAGATCCAGCACCGCGCGCGGCGTCCGTGCGTGGCGACGCCACAGCCTCTCCAGATAGTCCACCCACAGCGGGTACGGGACGGCCGCCATCAGGGCATCGTAGTAGGGCGTCACCGCCCCGAAGGGCGTTTCGGACTCGGGGGAGGTGCTCACGCCTCCTGCCCCTCCCGCGCTTCCGCCTCCCGCCCTTCTGCCTCCGGCGCATCGGGTCCCAGCAGGGGCCGGGCGAGGAGGGCGCAGAGCACGTAGGAAAGCGCGACGCTGTAAAAGATGGGCCGCAGGACACGGGTGCCGGGAAGGATTAAGACCAGCTCCGTCGCCAGGGCGGCCCCGCCGGCGATAGACAATTTCTGGACCAGGCCCACGGTCGCGTTCACGCGCCCCTGGAGCTGCACCGGGGCGTTCGTCTGGAAGACGGTGACGAGGCCCAGATTGACCAGCGTGTTGCCCACTGCCTGAACGCAGAGCATCGCCCCGCCCACGAAGACGTCCCCCGCCGCGGCCACGGCCAGCCCCGCCCCGGCCATGACCGTGAAGCCGACCGCCATCAGGCGCGGCGGCGAAACGCCGCGCAGGGGGGCGGCGGCCGCCGCGCCGGTCAGCAGGGCCGCCGCGCCGCTCAGGCCCAGCAGCAGGCCGAACTGCCGCCCCGTCCCGTGCCACAGGTCGCGCACGAAGGCGAACTCCAGCGTGTTGACGACGTAGCTGCCCAGCACGGCCAGGACCAGGAGCGTCAGCGTCCCGCGCAGCAGCGGCCGGGTCCAGACATAGTCCAGCCCCTCGCGCGCGTCCTGCCACAGCCCTCGGACGCCGCGTGCCGCCGTCGAGCCGGGTGCCGCCGTCGCCCCGACGGCCATCAGGCCCACCAGGGCGGCGGACGCCAGGAACGTCAGCGCGTCGAAGACGAACACGCCGTGCGGGTGGACCCAGGCCAGCAGCGCGCCGCCGAGGGCCGGGCCGAGCATCAGCGTGGCCTGCATCCCGGACAGCATCAGGCCGTTCGCCGCCAGCATCTTCTCGCGCGGCAGCAGAAACGGCAGCAGCCCGATGCGCGCGGGCGAAAAAAAGCAGGACAAAGAGGCAACGAGGAACGAGACGCCGTAAACGAGGCCCAGGTCGCGCGAGCCGAGGTGCGGGGTGCGCGAGACTCCCAGCAGCAGCATCACGGCCAGCGCGCGCCCGATGTCGGTGACGATCATGGTCCGCCGCCGGTCCCAGCGGTCGGCGTAGACGCCCCCGAGCAGGCCGAACAGCACCACGGGGACGGTCCCCGAGAGCATGGTCAGCCCCAGCACGGTCTTGCTCCCGGTGGCGTTGTAGACCGTGACCGGCAGGGCCACGGCGAGCGCGAGGTCACCGACGCTGGAAATGACCTGGGCCAGCCAAAGCAGCAGGAAGTTCCGGTCGTGCAGGAGGGCGGTGCGTGCGGGAGCTTGTTGTTGGAGTGTATCGGGCGCCATGGGGGTGGTACAGCTCTTGTTTCTCCCCCATTATAACACAGGTACGACGCGATTTCCGGGTGCGGCGTCGCACGGGTATAATAGAATCACCTGGAGGAGCTTATGTCCTACGACCTGCCCGCTCATGCCCCGGCGGATCACGCCCTGCCCGAGATCACCTACACCCGCCGCCCGACCCGCGCCGTCCGTGTCGGCCCCGTCTTCATCGGCGGCGGCCACCCGGTCGCCGTCCAGAGCATGATCACCGAGGAGACGCGCAACGTCGCCGCCTGCGTCGCGCAGGTCATCGCCATGCGCGAGGCCGGCTGCGAGATCGTCCGCGTGACGACGCCGACGCTGGCCGAGGCGCACTGCCTGGGCGAGATCCAGGCCGAAGTGCGGCGGCGCGGCTACGACGTGCCCCTGGTCGCCGACGTCCACCACCAGGGGTCGGACATCGCCGTGGCCGTCGCCCGCTTCGTGGACAAGGTGCGGATCAACCCCGGCCTGTTCGTGTTCCGCAAGCCGCGCGGGCGGGCCGACGAGTACACCGAGGCCGAGGTGTCCGAGGAGCGGGATGCCATCGCCGCGTCGCTGTCCCCCGTCATCGCCGTCTGCCAAGAGCGCGACATCGCCATGCGGATCGGGGTCAACCACGGCAGCCTGGCCGAGCGCCTGACCGTGATGTATGGCGACACGCCTGCGGGCATGGTCGAGAGCGCCCTGGAGTACATCCAGATCTGTGAGGCGCACGGCTATCGTAATCTCGTAATATCGTTAAAAGCATCGCGTGTGCCGGTGATGCTGGCGGCGAACCGCCTGATGGCGCGGCGCATGGCGGCCCTGGGCATGGACTACCCGCTGCACCTGGGCGTCACCGAGGCCGGCGACGGCGAGTACGCGCGCATCAAGAGCACGGCGGGCATCGGGACGCTGCTGGCCGAGGGCCTCGGGGACACGATCCGCGTTTCGCTGTCCGAGGACCCCGTGAATGAGATTCCCGCCTGTTACGACATCCTGCAAGCTCTGGGCCTGCGGAAGACCAAGGTCGAGTTCATCGCCTGCCCCTCGTGCGGGCGGACCAAGTTCGAGCTGACATCCGTGCTGCGCTCGGTCAAGGCCGCGACCAACCACCTGGTCGGGCTGGACATCGCCGTCATGGGCTGCATCGTCAATGGGCCGGGCGAGATGGCCGACGCCGACTACGGCTACGTCGGCAAGGGCGGCGGCGTGATCACGCTGTACCGGGGCCGCACCCCGGTCAAGAACGTCCCGCAGGAGCAGGGAGTGGCCGAATTGGTCGCGCTGATCAAGGCCGACGGACGCTGGGCCGACCCGCCTGAAGGCCATTCTCCGCCCCCCGCCCCCTTCGTCCGAGAGCTGGCGATGGCCGGGTAGACACGGACAATCTTGCTCAGGGTCCCAAAGCCCCGACACTCACAGTGCCGGGGCTTTTGTTTGTCTTGGGGCCGGACCCCCAGGTTCTCGAAGCACCTCGCTCACTGCCCCGTGTTCCCGTGCGACGCCGCCTGACTCCGCCCGTTCAGGGTGATCACGATCTTGCCCGGCTGCGAGCCGCCGCCCATCGTGATGTGGTACGGCTCTTCCAGGATCGGCGTGGAGCCGGGTGCGCCCTCGGCGGGCTTGGTGTAGCGCCACGAGACGTGCCCCGGATTCGGGGTGTCGTCCAGGTCGTTATGCAGCATCTTCCCATCGACGCCGCCTTCTTCCACCAGGGAAATCAGCGTCTTCGGGTACGTGCCGTGCTGCCGGTGGTAGGCGGCAACGGCCTGCTGGAGCTGCACCCCGCCCATCGTCGCCTGGCCCACGATGACGCCCATGCCCATGAGGCTGTTCTTGCTGGGGTGGGCCATCTGGCTTTTGAAGCTCCGCACCGCGATGACCCCGCCGATGGCGGCCAGCAGGAACAGGCCCAGGCAGCCGATGCCGACGATCTTGAGTACGCCGCCCCCGGATTTGGGTGCGGGGGCCGGGTAGGAGCCAGGGGCGTAGCCGCCCGGCGGCAGGTTGTTCGGCGGCAGGTTGTTGGGGGGGATGCTCATGGGAATAGTCCTTTGAAGGCGGAAAGAGCGGCACCCCGATCTTGGGGCGGGGGCGCTTGAACGGCTGTTGTCTGGCTGCATTATAACACGCCAGCGGCAGGCAAGCAAGGCTGCCGGTTTCGCCTGTTTCCATTGCCGGTTTCGCCGCCCCATGTGCGGATTGGCACGGTCCCTGCATGGCAGGCCCTCTTGGGCCGCCCAAAATCCCCCTCTAGTTTTCTCCCCCGCGCTCCATAATCAGAAGCAGTAAAGTTTCGGAACGGACGCCCGGCGTCCCGGTCGCGGGGGGAACCACATGCTCGGACTGACACAGCTCTTCGGCAAGGAAAAGATCGTCGGCGTGGACATCGGCGGGCGGCTGATCAAGGTCGTGCAGGCCGAAGCGGGCCGCACGCCGGGGACCTGGCAGATCGTCCGGGCCGCCGTCGGTTCGACGCCCGCGAACGCCGTCCGGGACGGCATCGTCATGGACCCGGCTTCGGTCGGGGCGGCCATCCGCGCGCTGATGCAGGAAAGCGGGATGGAGGCCAACGCCGCCGTGGCCGCGATCAGCGGGGCCAGCGTCATCGTCCGCCACATCAAGCTGCCGCGCATGGCCGAGTCCATCCTGCGCCGCTCGATCCGGTTCGAGGCCGCCAAGCACATCTCGTCATCGGTCGACGACAGCGTCATCGAGTTCGAGATCACCGGGGACGTGCCCGGCGAGGACGACAAGATGAGCGTGATGCTGGTCGCCGCGCCCAACGCCATGGTCGAGTCGCGCCTGGCCGCGCTGGACCAGGCCGGCCTGATCCCCGCCGCCCTGGATGTGGAGGCGTTCGCCCTGCAGCGCGCCCTGCTGGACCTGTCCCCCACCCGACCCGGCGAGGGCGCGACACTGGCCCTGCTCGACATCGGGGCCACGACAACGGACGTCAACATCGTCACCAACGGCCTGTTCGCGCTGACCCGCAACGTCCCCATGGCCGGCGACAGCTTCACGCAGGCCCTGAAGGCCGTGCAGCCCCAAGCGGACTGGGACACCCTGGAGGCGCTGAAGGCGCGGGTGGACATGACCGCCCTGCTCCAGCCCGACGCCGACCCCGAGGCCGCCTCCCTGGCGCGGGCCATGCAGCCCGCCCTGGACGAGCTACTGCGCGAGGTGCGCCGCTCGACCAACTACTACCAGTCCCAGCTCGCCGACCCCGCGAACTCTATCCTGCCCCCCGGCGTCTCGGGCGGGGGGGGCGGCCCCGTCGCCCGCATCGTCATCTCGGGCGGCAGCGCCAAGATGCGCGGCCTGGAGGCCTATATGTCGGCCCGCCTGGGCGTCCCCGTCGAGACCTGGAACCCGCTCGCGAACCCCGCCTTCGACGCCTCGCGCGTGGACCCCGGCTTCCTGGAGGAGAACGCGCCGCTGCTCGTCACGGGCGTCGGCCTCGCGCTCAAGGAACTGGCCTCCGGCCCGCGCGCCCACGCCGGCCCGGTCGCGGCCCGCAGAAACCCGCTCGTCAATCCGCCGGTGGAAGCGGCCTGACGGAAGAGCCATCGAAAGAGTAATCCCATGCCTTCAATCAACATGATTGCCGTGCGCCGTGAAGAGAAGCGGCGGCAGGAACTGAACATCCGTAAGCTGCTCTGCGGCATCGGGTGCGAGATCGGCCTCGTCGCCCTGGTTGCGACGGTGATGACGGCCCGCATCCTGGTCACGCAGGGCCAGATCAACGACCTGAGCGGCCGGCTGGTGAAACTACAGCCCCAGGTCGTTCGAATCCAGGACCTCCAGAGCCAGACGGCGGCCCTGGTGCCCAAAGTCGAGACGCTGGACGGTGCCAAGTCCGACACGCTGTTCTGGTACAAGAGCTTCGGGGCGGTTACGGATAGCCTCGCCCCGCAGGCCTGGCTGACCAGCATGGCAACCGGCAGCGGCGGCGCGGCCGCCGTATCCGCCGCGCCGGGCGCGGCGAGCGGCGACGACCCCACCCTCAGCGTGGCGGGGATGGCGATGAGCCAGGCCGAGGTCGGCGAGACCATGCTGCACATGAATCAGTCCCCCGCGCTCGACCACGTGGACCTGGCTTTCGTGCAGCAGCAGAAGGTGGGCGGGGCCGACGCGGTCGCCTTCCAGATGACCGTCCACCTCAAGCCCGAGGCGGGCACGGCCAAGCCCACCGACAAGGCCGGCGTCAAGACCGCTGAAGCGAAAGGAATGACCCGTGGCGCTTAACCCTTCGATGCCTTCCAGCCCTTCCCCGAGCGGGGGCGGCCCGTCGGCCGCCAAGCGCCTGATGATGGCGCTGTCCGCCGGCGCGGGCCTGATCCTGCTCGGCGGCGGCGGTGCCCTGTTCGGCATGAACTCCAAACTGACCGGACTCCAGACGACCGCCCAGCAAAAAGAGAATGAGGTCGGCGGCAGCCAGCAGATCGCCCGTCGCTACGACACCACCCTGGCCGCGTTCAACGACACGCAGGAGCACATCAAGAACCTGGAAACCTCCGTCTCGGCCAAGTCTTATATGCCCACCCTGCTCGGCCAGCTCCAGCAGCTCGCCCTGACGACGCACCTGACCGTCACCGCCGTCCGGCCCGCGCCCCCGGCCCCGCCGCCCGCCGCCCCGGCCCGACCTACGGGCGGCGACGCCGCCCCGGTGAAGGCTCCGGCCCCACCGCCCTATGATTCGCTGCCGATCGAGGTGGACGTCACCGGCACCTACGCCGACACCGCGACCTTCCTGTACAGCCTGACCCGCTTCCCTAAGATCCTTTCGGTGTCCGGCGCGCAGCTCCACCCGGACGCCCTGCCGGCCGGGTCCAACCCTTACGCCAAGCCGACGGTCACCACCAACCTGAAGCTGGTCGCGTTTATGTTCCACGACGGCAGCCCGGACGCCGCCGCGCCCGTGACCGCCGCGCCCGCCCTGCCGGTCGCCGTCATGCCGGCACCCGCCGCGCCCGGACAGGGCATCCCGCGCACGTTCACCCCGCCCGCTTCGGTCGGCACCCTCTCCGGGGCGGCGGGCCGGGCGGCGGCGGGCGCGGTCGGCGCGACGCGGGCCACTAACGCGCGGGCCTCCGTCGGGATCGAGACACTTTGAGACTGAAGCGGCCTGAGACGGCGAGAGAACCATCATGAGCCTGAAAAAATTAGACAAAAAACAAGTCCCCCAGTTTGCCGCCCTGTGCGTCCTGTCCGGCGGCCTGTTCGGGTACTTCGTCATCCGCATCGTCACCCCGACCTCGGCGGCGGCGGGGACGCGGGTCGCCGCCCCTGCCCCGGCGGTGTCGGGCGCGGCGGCCCCGGCGGCGGGTCCGGCCCCAGCCGTCAAGGCGGGCGCGGCGGGCGTCGCCGGGGCGGCAGGGGCAGTCGCCCCCGGCGCGGCCGTCACCGACGCGGCCGTACCGCCCACGCCGAACATGCGTGACCCGTTCGTGGTCGGCTACGCGGTCTCCGGGGCGACGCCCGCGCCTTCCCAGGCGGTGCCCGCCGCACCGACCGCAGCCCCGTCCGCGCCCAAGATGCTTCAGATTCCCGCCCCGCACGGCGTACAGGTCGCGAGCATCCGCGAGGCCGCCCCGCTTCCGCCCGCCCCCCCGGCTCCGGCCCTGCCGCCCATCCCCGCCGGCTTCGCCGTCCGGTCGATGGGCTACGCCCCGGCCCTGCCGGTCGCTCGGACCACCCCCGCACCTCCGGCCCCGCCCAGGTGGACCGTGACCGGTGTGCTCCAGGGCGGTGCGGGTCAGGTCGCCATCCTGCGCGACGGCGAGGCGCGGCGCTTCGTCCGTGCCGGCGACGCCGTGGACAGCGTCTACCGCGTCGTGGACGTCACCCGGACATCGGTGGTCTTGCGGCACGGCGCGACGGTTTACGCGCTGGCCCTGGGCGCGGCCGCCCCGTCGGCGGGGGGCCGCCTTGACCCCGCCGCCCCGCGCCTGCTGCCCGCGCTGCGGAAGGTCTCGGCGCGCGTCGCCTCTCCCGCCGTCACTGTCCTCCGCGTCGTCCTGCCCCGCGCCGCCTTCTCCCACGTCGTCCTCCCGGACCCGGTGGTGCTGACCGCGTCGGACCACGTCCTGACCCTGCCGCCGCCCCAGGTCGGCCTGCGCTTCCTGGCGGCCTCCCGCCGGCCTGCCGGCCCCGAAGAGGCCGGCGTTTCCCTGGTAGCCAATCGGACCCCGGACGATAGGGGTGACGGCGTCGGGAAGCTGATCGGACACTGATCCTTAATCAACCATCGACCGCCCAGCCGCGCCCCCCTCGGGGCCGGCACAGGATAAACCATGCCCACCAACACGCACACACACTTGTTCTCGCGCCGCGCCGCGCTCGCCCTCGCTGCGGGCCTGGCCGGGATGGCCGCACCGGGGGCCGCGCTCGCCGCGCCGCCGCGCGCGGCCGCCCCCCGCGTCGTCCGCGCCGTCACCCCCCGGTTCGTCCGCGCCGTCACCAGCAACACCGACGACGTCACGCTGGACTTCGTCAGCGCCGACATCAACGACGTGCTCAAGGCGCTGGCGATGCAGACGCGCACCAACATCGTCTCGGGCACCGACGTCAAAGGCCCGGTCACCGTCTCGCTCGCCCACGTCTCGCTCGAAGAGGCATTGGACCTAATCACCAAGCTCTCGGGCTACCAGTACGCCCGCGTCGGCCACACCTACCTCGTCGGGACGCCCGCCACGATCCAGGCCCTGGCCGCGAGCGGCACGGCCCAGGTGCCCGCCGTCAGCGCCGTGGTCTCGTTCAGCTACTCGTCCCCGGAGGACCTGCTCTCGGAGATCAAACAGCTCTACCCTGGTGTCAAGGCCTCGACGGGCAAGGCGGCGGGCAGCCAGGCCGGCGGCGTCCTGCTCGCCACCGGCTCGCCCGACGACATCGACGCCGTGCGCCGGCTGGTCGCCCAGTCCGAGGCCGCGATCTCGCGCAACGTCGCCACGTCGCGGACCCTGCTGTACCAGATTCGGTACGCTTCGGCGGACGATCTCCAGACCGTCCTGGGTCGCCTCGTGCCGGGCGTCATCGTCACCCCCGGCCCCGTCCAGCGCACCTACGCGCCCGCCCCGGCCACGGCGGACTCATCCGGCGCGACCAGCACCACGACGTCTTACGGGGCGTCCGGCGTCCCCGCAGGCGGCACGACCACGTCGGTGACCGGCAACCTGCCCGTCAAGGCGACCACGACATCGTTGCTGCTGACCGGCTCCGACGCCGACATCGCCCGCGCCGTGCAGGTGCTGGGGACGGTGGACATGCGCCCGGCCCAGATCAACTACGAGGCCCGCGTCGTCGAGACCAGCGTGAACAACGACGACCAACTCGGCCTGCTTTACAACTTCGGCGGCGCGCAGAGCACCATCGGCGAGCTGCTCCAGCCGGGGGAGACGCCCGGCAACAACCCCATCGCCGCCTACCCCGGCAAGATCCTGAAGGGGCTGACCTTCGGCCGCACGCCGTTCACGAACCTCGTCACGGTCAAGCTGAACGCGCTGTTCAACGACCAGAACACCAAGATACTGGCGTCGCCGAACATCTCGGCGATTGACGGCCAGCCCGCCGCCACGTTCGTCGGCGATACGGTCAGCTACATCTCGTCGGTCACGCAGTCGCCGACCGGCCAGAACATCACCACCAGCACGGTCAACGCCGGCATCAAGCTGTTCGTCACGGGCAAGATCAACAACGACGGCTACATCACGATGAACGTCCACCCCGAGGTCTCGCTGGTCACCCTGAGCACGCCCGCCGCGGGCGGCGTCCAGACCCCGGACGTGCGCGTCCGCGAGGCGACCACGACAGTGCGCGTCAAAGACGGCGAGACGCTCGTCATCAGCGGCCTGATCAACGACCAGGACATCAAGACGGTCCAGAAGGTGCCGCTGCTGGGCGACATCCCGTTCTTCGGGCAGTTGTTCCGCAACACGCAGCGCCAGCACACGCACGACCAGGTGATGATCTTCATCAAGGTCTCGATCCAGAAGGACCCGCTCGAAGCGAACGCGGCGGGCACCGGGGCGCGCTGACCTCGTCCCACGGATGACGGCGGCGCGGACCGGCGTGAGGCAGGAACATTTACCAGGCGGCGCGGGGATGTTCTCTACAGAAGATCGCACCGCGAGCCGACAATGAGGCAGGGGATTATCCCCTGCCTTTTCTTTTGCCCTGCTTTTCCTTTTGCCCTGCCTTTTCTCTCGCCGTCTTCCCATTGCGCCCTTTCGCCAGGTAAGCCCTATGCAGTCAACAGCGATGACGGACGTGTTCGTTTCGAGCGGCCTGGTGTCCGAGGAGCAGCTCGCGCAGGCGACCGAAAAGCAGCGCCAGCTCAAGACCCAGGAGCCGGTGGGCGATCTGCTGGTCTCGATGGGCCTGATCACCGAGCGCGACCGCGTCCGTTGCCTAGGCGAGCAGTGGGGCGTCCCCTACGTCGATCTGACCGAGGCGCAGATCCCCGAAGAGGTCACCGGAGCCGTCACCCAGGAGCTGGCGCGGCGCTTCAAGATCGTGCCCATCGAGCGCACGGCCAAGAAGATCACGCTGGCGATGAAGAACCCTCTGGACATCTTCGCCATCGACGAGATCCGGCTGATCACGGGCAAGGAAGTCGAGGCCGTCATCGCGACCGAGGAAGACATCCTCGCCGCGATCACGGCCAACTACCGCACCGAGGTCAACGTCACCGAGGCCGTGTCCAATGTGATGCGCGACCTGGACGAGGCGACCATCACGCTGACCGAGGGCGGGGGGGATCCGGACAACATCTCCATCGAGCAGCTCAAGGAGCTGTCCGGCGAGGCCCCCGTCGTCCGGCTCTCCAACATGATCATCTCGCGCGGCATCACCGACAAGGCCTCGGACATCCACATCGAGCCGGGCAAGGACGGCTTAAGAATACGCTACCGCGTGGACGGGATACTCCAGGACGGCATGACCCTGCCCAAGAAGGCCCAGGCGTCTATCACCAGCCGCATCAAGATCATGGCCGACATGGACATCGCCGAGAAGCGCTCGCCCCAGGACGGGCGCATCTCGGCCACCATCGAGGGCCGCCCCTACGACTTCCGCGTCTCGACCCTGCCCGCCGTGTTCGGCGAGAAGATCGTCATGCGCGTTTTGGACAAGTCCAACATCTCGGTCGGCCTGCACAAGCTGGGCCTGCTGCCCTACACCTACGAGATGTTCGAGTCGATGATCCAGCGCACCTACGGCATCATCCTGGTGACGGGGCCGACCGGCTCGGGCAAGTCCACGACGCTGTATTCGGTCCTCGCCAAGCTGAACTCGGGCGAGAAGAACATCCTGACCATCGAAGACCCCGTCGAATACGAGCTTTCGGGCATCACGCAGTCCATGGTCAACAACCGCGCGGGCATGACGTTCGCGGCGGGCCTGCGCTCGATGCTGCGGCAGGACCCGAACATCATCATGGTGGGCGAGATGCGCGACCAGGAGACGGCCATGATCGCCATCGAGGCCGCGCTGACCGGCCACCTGGTCCTGTCCACGCTGCACACAAACGACGCCCCCGGCTCGGTCGCGCGGCTCCTGGACATGGGCGTCGAGAGTTTCCTGATCGCCTCCTCCATCGCCGGTGTTTTGGCCCAGCGGCTCCTGCGGACGATCTGCGCCAAGTGCAAGGAGCCGTATTCGCCGCCGCGCGATGCCATCAAGCGATTGGGGATGAACCTGGATATTTTGGACAAGAGCGAGGTGACATTCTACCGGGGCAAGGGCTGCGACCTGTGCAAGGGCACGGGCTATAAGGGCCGGATCGGAGTCTACGAGCTGATGCCCGTGACGGACAAGGTCCGTGAGCTGATTCTCGCCCGCGCCTCGTCCTACGCCATCCGCGAGGCCGCTGTCGAGGCCGGGATGCGGACGCTCAAGGACGACGCGATGGAGAAAATCCTGCTCGGGATGACCACGCTGGAAGAGTCGCTGCGCGTGATCTACGCGGGATAGGCCCGCTGAATAGGTAGGACTTCATGACCGTGCCGACAGCCCTTCCCCCCCTCCCGCTGCAAGCGCCCTTCGTTAACCCCCTGGACAGCCTGGAACAGATCCTGGCCGACGCGGGCGACCTGGCCTCGCTGCCGCAGGTCGTGATGCGCGTGCTGGACCTGACCGCGGACGCCCACGCCACGGCCGTCGACCTGGAGAAGGTGATCGGGCTGGACCAGGCCCTGGCCGCCCGGATTCTGGCCCTGGCGAACTCGTCGTACTACGGGATGCCACGCAGCGTCTCGACTCTGCGGGAGGCGGTCGTCTTTCTGGGCTTCAAGACGCTGCGGAACCTGGCGATGACGATCACCACGTTTAACCTGTTCCTGGGCCGCTCCGACACGCCCGCCCTGGCCCGCCGCGCCCTGTGGCGGCACTCGGTGGACGCCGCCCAGTGCGCCCGCGTCATCACCCACCTGCTTCCCGCTCCGGCCCAGGAGGCGGTCGGCGCGGAGCAGGCTTACACCTGCGGGCTGCTGCACGACATCGGCAAGATGGCCCTGGACCGCAGCCGGCATGCGCTGTTCGTCTCGCTCAGCGAGATGGCCCGCACCCACCACGTCCGCTTCTGGGAAGTGGAGGCCGAGGTCGTGCCGTTCAGCCACGCCCAGATCGGTGCCGCGCTGACCGACCGCTGGAACCTGCCGCCCCAGATCTGCGAGGCCATCGCCTTCCACCACACGCCGCGGGCCGCCTCGCTGAACCCGCGCCTGACGGCGACCACGGCCCTGGCGAACGAGATGGCGCACTTCCTGGAAGACGCCCACGGCGACGACCCACCGGCCTGGGAGGCGCTGCGCCAGGTGTGCCGGGAGACCGTCCTGCCCCTGCGCGTCAGCGACGAGGGCCTGCACGCGATGGCGCGCGCCTGCCGCGACGAGATGGGCAAGGGCCTGAGTGCCCTGGCGCTGTGACATCCCCACGACACCCCTTCAACGGAAATGGTAACCATGATTCTTAACAACGAAGACCTGCTGCCGCTCACCGCCCCGCCCGCCCGCCCCGCCCCGCCGCCCGCCGACGAGGACTACGGCGGCTTCAGCGCCCGCGTGGCCGAGAGCTTCGACAGCGTCGACCTGCTGCTCGCCGCGCGGGCGGAGGCCGAGGAGGCCGAGGCCCGCGCCAAAGCCGCGGGCGAGACCCCGCTGCCGTTCGCCAGGGAATCCAAGAAAGCCGCCGCGCCCGCCGCCGACCCGCCCAACAATCCCGGCACGGGCGGCAAGCTCAGTGCCCTGTTCGACGCGCTGCCGGGGGGGCCGCTCGAACCCGAGTCGCCTGCGGCAGGGAACATGGGGACGGGGGGGACGGGGCTGGGGGCGCTGGGCGCACTGGGGGACGCCTCCGGGGTCGAGTCCACCCTGTCCGCCAAGGACTTCCTGAGCGGCGACCTGGCGGGGGGCAGCTTCCAGGACACCGCCGCCCGGAGCGTCGTCGCGGGCGAGACGCAGGACCTGGCCGACATGCACATCGACGAGCTGCTGCGGCTGACCGTGCAGTCGGGCGCGTCCGACCTGCACCTGTCGGTGGGCCTGCCGCCGATGGTCCGCAAGGACGGCAAGCTGGTCGGGCTGCCCTTCGAGAAGGCCCGCGAGGTCGACACCCAGCGGATCGTCTTCGACGTCCTGAACAACTCGCAGATCGAGAAGTTCGAGCGCACCCACGAACTGGACTTCTCCTACGGCGTCAAGGGCGTGGGCCGGTTCCGGTTCAACGTCTACCGCCAGCGGTCGTCGGTCGGTTGCGCGATGCGCGTCATCCCCAACGTCGTGCCGAGCATGGCGGACCTGAAGCTGCCGGCCGTCATCCGCTCGTTCACGCAGAAGCACTCGGGGCTTGTCCTGGTCACCGGCCCGACCGGGAGCGGCAAGTCCACGACCATCGCCTCGATCATCGACATCATTAACACGGAGCGCGAGGCGCACATCCTGACCATCGAGGACCCCATCGAGTACCTGCACTCGCACAAGAAGAGCATGGTCAACCAGCGGGAGCTGGGCACCGATACCGACTCGTTCACCAACGCCCTGCGGGCGAGTCTCCGCGAGGACCCCGACGTGATCCTGGTCGGCGAGATGCGCGACCTGGAGACAATCGCCGCCGCCATCACCCTGGCCGAGACCGGACACCTGGTGTTCGCCACGCTGCACACGCGCTCGGCCCCGGCCACCATAGACCGCATCGTGGACGTGTTCCCCTCGCACCAGCAGGAGCAGATCCGCATCCAGCTCTCGACGAGCATCGAGGCGGTCGTCGCCCAGCAGCTCCTGCCCCGCATCGGCGGGGGCCGCGTGGCCGCCATCGAGATCATGGTGGCGACCAGCGCGCTGCGTAACCTGATCCGCGAGGGCAAGACGTACCAGATCTACTCGATCATCGAGACCGGCCACCAGTACGGGATGCAGGCCATGGACCGGGTCCTGTCCGACCTGCACCGGGACGGCCAGGTGACCTTCGAGGAGGCCGCGTCCCGCGCCATCGACCGCGAGAACTTCCAGCGGCTTGTCAAGGGCTACTGAGGCAGGAATCTCGCCCGCCCCCCGCGAACTGTGGTCGAACACAATCGCGACGAGGGGGACACACGATGCAGTATACGAGTTTGGGCAGGTCCGGGCTGAAGGTCAGCCGCCTGTGCCTGGGCACGATGAACTTCGGCCCGCAGACGACCGAGGAAGACAGCTTCCAGATCATGGACCACGCGCTGAGCGTGGGCATCAACTTCTGGGACACCGCCGACGTCTACGGCTGGAAGCAGGGCGAGGGCGTCACCGAGCAGATTCTGGGCCGCTACTTCGCCCAGGGCGGCGGGCGGCGCGAGAAGGCCGTCATCGCCACCAAGGTCTTCGGCGGCATGAGCACCGAGGCGAACAAGGACTGGCCGAACACCAATCGCTTGTCCGCCCTGCACATCCGCCAGGCCTGTGACGCCAGCCTGAAGCGGCTCGGGACCGATTACATCGACCTGTATCAGATGCACCACATCGACCGTGAGACGCCGTGGGAGGAGATCTACCAGGCGTTCGAGGTTCTGGTGCAGCAGGGGAAAGTCCTTTACTTCGGGTCCTCGAACTTCGCCGGCTGGCACATCGCCCAGGCCTCCGAGATGGCGAAGCACCGGCACTTCCTGGGCCTGGTCTCGGAGCAGTCGCACTACAACCTCAACGTGCGGATGCCCGAGCTTGAGGTCATCCCCGCCTGCGAGAAGTACGGCCTGGGCCTGATCCCTTGGTCGCCCCTGGCCGGCGGACTGCTGGGCGGCATCCTGCAAAAAGAGGCCACGGGCCGGCGCGCGGGCATGGACATCGAGGCCAAGCGCCCGCAGCTGGAGAAGTGGGAAGGGCTGTGCCGCGACATGGGCGAGAAGCCCGCCGACGTGGCCCTCGCCTGGCTGCTGTCAAACCCCGTCGTGACCGCGCCGATCATCGGACCGCGCACGATGGAGCAGCTCGACGGGTCGCTGCGGGCCTTGGAGATCAAGCTGGACGACGACACGCACACCAAGCTGAACGAGATCTTCCCCGGCCACAAAACCGCCCCCGAGGACTACGCCTGGTAGACTTGGCAAAGCCAAAACATAAAAGCGCGGGCCTTACGGCCCGCGCTTTTCCTTGCGGGGATTTTTTGAGGGGCCTTGCATTTATGAATGAACTGTGTTAGACTGGGATACTAAGCAAAGATACGGCTTTTAGAAATGGTACTGGTAACCCTTGAACATCATTAAGATCTACCGCCGCTTGTCCTTTCGTGGGTTGCGCCGCTCTTCGTGGGTTGCGCCGCTCTTCGTGGGTTTGCTGTCGATATCACTCCTGTCCTCTCATTCTGCTTCCGCTCAACCCAGTGCCAATCAAGTATCGGTTCAGGGTGTCACCCCAGCAACAGTTAATGTTGCTGCACTGGCCCAGTCGGAAGAGCTACTAGCACAGCAAGGGCTACTTCCGGGTAGCGGGGGTTTACCTATTGCCGTTCCTTCCCCGCCTCTCCCATCATTGTTGCTCAATGCAACAAGTCCTCTCAACAACGATCTTTCAAGTGTATTGTCCACGTCTGCTCGCCGGCTAAAGCCGCATGACAGTGGCACTTCCCCCTTTGGCCCATCCCCTTCTTCCGCCCCCTCACCCTTGCCCGCTTCTAGCTTCCAGGCTTTAGGGTATGCTGACATCCTCTCTTCTGGAAATGGAGCTTGGATACCACCCGACACTCAGGGTGCTGTTGGCCCGAACAATTTGATGGTCGCCCTCAACGGTGAGATTCGTATCCAAGAGCAGGTTGGGCAACGAGCTGTCTCATGTTTCACTCAATGGCTTTTGGGCGTCGATATACCAGGCAAACATCAACGCGGGTGATTATGCTTATGACCCTAAGCTCCGCTACGACCCGTATAACCAGAGGTGGATGATAACAGTTTGTACAGGCGCAAATCTAGCTAACTCAAGGGTGCTTATTGGCGTTTCACAAACTAGCGATCCCACACAGAACTGGAATTTATACGCTATTCCGTCAAGTAATAGTGGTAGTGTGTGGGCGGATCAGGGGAACATAGGCTTCAACAAGAACTGGGTTTCTGTCTCAGTCAATATGTACAGCTTGGCAGTAGATGAAGCTCATAGCCAATTTCAGCGGGCAGTGCTATATGTTGTTGATAAAGTCAAAATCTACACAAACAACACGCTGAGTTACAGGGCATTTTCCGACTCTGGCTCGTCATTAGTCACAGCCTCCACATATGACAACACAATCAATCCGTTGTACGTTGTTGGCAAATCGAACGGCGGTGCCGCATCAGTAACATTGTACAAGATTGACGGGGCTGTTGGCGCAGAGACGTTCAACAGCATTGCCAATGTTTCTACTAGCAACGGGCCTTGGATCAATGGTAGCACTTACGCGGTGCCGCAGCTTGGCGACTCGCGAACGATAGACACTGATGACGATAGAGTGTCATCGTGCATTTACAGGGGAGGGTCTACAAACGGCTCCATCTGGTTCACACAAACCATCTCCCCCACCAGTGGCCCAGCGCGGGATGACATACAATGGTGGCAGATAACTCCCTCCGGTAATGTCTCTCAAACGGGTCGCATTGATGATCCGAGTGGCAACACCTTTTACGGATACTCCAGCATTGCTGTCAACAAGCATAACGCAGCATTGATAGGATATACGCGTTTCTCCTCATCACAATATCCAAGCGCGAACTACTCTTATCGTGGTGGCAATGACCCACCTGGCATCTTGCGTGCGGATACAATTTTGCACAATGGCCTTGACTCATATTTCAACACAGGTACAACAGGCTCAGGCGGCACAAACCGCTGGGGAGATTACAGCAATGCCGCTGTTGATCCAGTGAATGACACGGATTTGTGGACCATCCAGGAGTATGCGGATATTCGCGACCCTTCGCCAGTTTATGGCAATTCCAATTTTAGTGGTCGCTGGAACACATGGTGGGGACAGATACCCCTTCCAGATGGGTCTGCAACTTCGGTGGCAACCAGCAACGATGGCAAGTTCCATGTTCTCTGGAGCAACTCTGATGGCTCAATTGAGCTATGGACCATCAACACAAAGTACCAGATCGAGAGCAGCTATGCCTATGGCCCTTATCCTGGCTATACAGCCAAGATGATTGCTGCCGGTCCCGACAACCACACACACGTTCTTTGGAACAGAAGCGATGGGTTGCTGTCATTGTGGGATGTGGACACAACCGGCCATATGGCATTCACGAATTACGGTCCCTTCTCCGGCTATACTGCGTCTGCCATCGCTGTCGGCGGCAACAACATCATGCGCGTTTTGTGGAACAGCGCCAACGGAAGCATCTCACTCTGGAATATAGATGGGACCGCTCCCAGCGGTTACTCCTACGCTAACTATGGCCCCTTCTCCGGCTACAGCGCGAGGGCGATCTCAGCCGGACCCAACAGCCGGCTTCGCGTTCTTTGGAACAAGACGGATGGCAGCATTTCCTTGTGGAACCTTGACAGCCCAACCGCTACCACCTACTCGCATGTCGAGTTCGGCCCTTTCGGTAGCTTCAATGCTATCGCATTGGCGGTTGATCCGCACAACTACGTGCGGTTGCTCTGGCAGTATCCTGATAACAGCATCTCTCTATGGACTATTGACGGGTCCACACCGGCTGGTTACTCTTTCCACAATTACGGCCCGTACTCGTCTTGGTCAGCCAACGCCGTATCCATCGGGCCGGATGACTACCTGCACGTCCTGTGGGACAGAACAGACGGTACCATGTCGTTGTGGTCAGTAGACACCTCCTACAACTTCGCACACAGCGAGTATGGTCCATTTTAATCTCATGAACGCTGGACATAGCCAGGTGGCTATGAGAACAGGAAAATCAGCATGAATGTCTTTGGGCTGGCTCCGAACCGCCTCAAGCTGGGCTGGCTCTTAATATGCGGACTGCCCCTGTTTGTGGGCGGGTGCGGTGGAAGCAGCAGCAGCACAAAGACCGCGCCGCCCGGCTACCAGATCGCTGATCTTGGCGTTCTGCCCGGTGACGGCGTCAGTTCTGCCAGTGCCTTGAACAGCAAGGGGCAGGTGGTGGGGTCGTCCATCTCACCGACCGGCATCTCCCATGCCTTTTTGTACAGTGGCAGTGGTCTCATAGGTTTGGGTACGCTCCCAGGTGGCACGACGGCGCAGGCCAGCGGCATCAACACGGCAGGACAGGTCGTGGGTGTTTCGGATACATCCGCTGGCTTCAACCATGCGTTCCTCTACAGCAACGGCATGATGCAGGATTTAGGCGTTCTCCCCGGAGACACACTCAGCTACGCGACTGGCATCAACTCTCAAGGACAGGTTGCAGGTTACTCACAGATACCGCCTCCATCACCCGTGCCTGAAAATCTGACTCCTTCTCCCACTCACGCCTTTGTTTACACCGGCACGGCTCTGACCGGCCTTGGTGCCTTGCCGGGTGACGCGAGCAGCTTTGCTTTCGCCATTAACGACCAGGGACAGGTTGCCGGGGCATCATTCACGTCCTCTGGGCCTGAGCGAGCTTTTTTGTCCACCGGCGGCGTCTTAAAGGATTTGGGAACGCCGAGCGGGATGTATAGCTCCGCTACGGGCGTCAACTCAAAGGGGCAGGTTGTTGGCACCACAGGGGTATTCGTTCCGGCCCAGGCTCCCCCGGTTCCGTCTTCGACACCCCAATACGCGTTCCTATATAGTGGCACGACCCCTGTGAGCCTTGGCACACTCCCCGGCGACACCGACAGCGTGGCGGATGCGGTCAATGACAGTGGGCAGGTCGTCGGCAGATCGAGCGGTGCTGGGGTTGATCGTGCCTTCCTTTACAGCAATGGCGTAATGAAGGACCTTACCAGCCTTCTGCCCGCCGGCTCCGGCTGGACGCTGACCGAGGCAACGGGGATCAACAACACGGGTCAAATATGCGGCACAGGTCAGCATAATAACATGCGGCGGGCGTTCCTGCTCACGCCACAATAAAACTCTCGACTTACTCAAACAGCGCCGGGCATCTGCCCGGCGCTGTTTGCTTTTGGGTGCCTGTGTTTTTGGTCTCCCTCATTCACTTTCTTCATCGTCATAGATGTCTTCGCGCCGGAAGTCGGAGTCCGGGGACGGCAAGTTACGGGCTTTAGCCCGCTCTGCTCCTTGAAGCCAGGAATGGATGAACTCCTCCTTTGTCAGCGTCGAGCGGATGATGGCCGGGACGGGCTGATGCAGGGCCGCCGCGATGAGCTGCGACAGGTAGGCGTCGGCATTCCGGCCGCGCTCGGCGGCCTTCCGGCGCACCCGGATTTCGAGTTCGGATTCCAGAGTCAGGCTCATGGCTTGTCGTCCTTCCTGTCGTCTTTCTTCGGCGGGCGGGTGGCGGTGATGCCAAGCTCCCGGAGCTGCTTGTCTTCCACCTCAGAGGGCGCGTCCATCATGGGGTCGAAGCCGCCGCCGGACTTGGGGAAGGCGATCACCTCGCGGACGTTGTCGTCGTCGGTCAGGTACATGATCAGGCGGTCGATGCCCGGTGCCATGCCGCCGTGGGGCGGGGCACCGAAGTCAAAGGCGTCGAGCATGTGCCCGAACTGGGCCTGAATCTGGTCGTCGCTCTTGCCCAGCATTCGGAAGATGCGCTCCTGGATGTCACGCTTGTGGATGCGGATACTGCCCGAGGCGGCCTCCGACCCGTTGCACACCAGGTCGTAGGTGTAGGCGCGGCAGCGGGCCGGGTCGCTTTCCAAGAACTCCAAGTGCTCGGCGTGGGGCATGGCGAACGGGTTGTGGGCGAACGTCCAGCCCCCGCCGTCCTCGTCCCGCTCGAAGACGGGGAAGTCCGTGACCCAGGCGAAGTGCAGCGTGTCCGGGTCGGCCAGCTTCTGCCGGGCGGCGATCTCGCGGCGCAGGCGGTCCAGGACTTTGGCGACCACGTCGGGCGCGTCGGCGACGAAGGCGATCAGGTCTCCCGGCTCGGCCTCGGCCAGCGCGACTAGGCCGCTGATCTCGTCTTCGCTGAGGAACTTGGCGATGGGTGACTTGACGCCCTCACCCGTGACCAGTAGGTACGCCAGGCCCTTTGCACCCAGGCTCTTCGCCAGGAGGGTCAGGTCGTCGATCTCCTTGCGGGACAGCGAGGCACCTTGCGGGTAGCGAATCAGCTTGACCTGCCCGCCGCCGTCCAATGCACTCTGGAAGACCGAGAACTGGGTGTCTTGAAGCACACCGGCGGCGTCCTTGAGTTCCAGCCCGTAGCGCAGGTCGGGCTTGTCGGAGCCGAAGCGGGCCATCGCCTCGTCAAAGGTCAGGCGCGTGAACGGCGTCACCATCTTCTTGGGGGACAGCCTGGGGATGACCTCGGTGTAGCAGGCCTCGACCACTTCCAGCACGTCATCCTGCTCGACGAACGACATCTCCAGATCGAGCTGCGTGAACTCGGGCTGCCGGTCTGCGCGCTGGGACTCGTCGCGGAAGCACTTGGCGATCTGAAAGTAGCGCTCCATGCCCGCCACCATCAAGAGCTGCTTGAACTGCTGCGGGGCCTGGGGCAGGGCATAAAACAGGCCCGGCTCCAGGCGGTAGGGCACTAGATAATCGCGCGCGCCCTCGGGCGAGGACTTGGTCAAGATAGGCGTCTCGATCTCCAGAAACCCGCGCCCGTACATGAACTCGCGGATGAACCTGATCGCGTCGTGGCGCAGGCGCATCTTCTCGTACATGGCGGGCCGGCGCAGGTCCAGGTAACGGTACTTGAGGCGCAGGGCTTCGTCCACGCCGCCCTCCGACCCGTGCACGTCGGCGACCATGAACGGCGGCGTCTTGGCGGCGTTCAACACGTCTAGGCGCGTCGCCGCGATTTCCACGGTCCCGGTCGCTAGCTCGGCGTTCTCCGTGCCCTCGGGCCGGCGGCGAACGGTGCCGGTGACGCTCAGGCAGTATTCGGAGCGGACCCGCTCGGCCTGGGCGGCGATCTCGGGCACGTCGCCACTGTTGATGGCGATCTGGACGATGCCGGTGCGGTCCCGCAGGTCAATGAAGACGATGCCGCGATGGTCCCGGCTCCGGTTGACCCAACCGTTCAGGGTCACGGTCTGCCCGATCTGCGCTTCAGACACCTCGCCGCACGCCACGCTTCGCTTCCATTCAGCCACATCAGCCACGTTTTTGTCCCCCCGCCCGGCTTGGGGCGGTTTCCCTCGAAAAGTATGGGCAAGAGTATACCCGATGGGGGCGTACCGGTGCGCCCAGCCCTTTAGGGCCGGGTGTTTGGTGAGACCTACATGAAACGCTTCATAACGTGTACCGCGGCATATTCGGTGCAGGACACGGCCTGCGACCGCTATAAATACTTCTAGGGCGCTCCCGATCTGCCCGCGCCGAGTTTCGCTTGCTTTCGCAGTCCGTTGACATCGCTCGGTTTCTATGCAATACTTTATTCACGTTCGCGAAAACAAATCGTGGGCGGAAGCGGTCGCCTCCAGGCGAGCCGCTTTTTTTGTGTCTCTCTTTTAAGCCCAAGCCATGCCCATCAACCTCACGCTCGACGCGCCCGCGCTCCTCCTGGCCCCGATGGACGGGCTGACCGACGCCCCCATGCGGGAAGTGCAGGGCGAAGCGGGGGCGTTCACGTTCGCCGTGTCCGAGTTCCTGCGCGTCAGCAGCGAAGTCTTGGGCAGGAAAGAAATCCGCCGCGACGTCCCCGAGCTTCTCACGGACGGACGCACACGGAGCGGGCTGCCGGTCCAGGTGCAAATCTTGGGCGGGCACCCCGAGCGGATGGCTCTTTCTGCGAGGGTGGCGGTCGAGGCCGGGGCGCAGGCCATCGACATCAACTTCGGCTGCCCCGCGCCGACCGTCAACCGGCACGACGGCGGGGCGTCATTGCTGAAATCGCCGCAGCGGATCAGAGAGATCGTCCAGACGGTCCGGGCCGCCCTGCCCCCTGACATTCCCGTGTCGGTCAAGATGCGGCTGGGCTGGGACTCGATGGACCCGGTCCACGAGAACGCCGACATGGCGGCGGAAGGGGGCGCGGCCTGGGTGACGATTCACGGGCGGACGCGCGTCCAGGGCTACGCGCCGCCCGCCTATTGGGGTCCCATCGGCCAGGTCCGGGCGCGCTTGGGTATTCCGGTCGTCGCCAACGGCGACATCTGGACTCTGGAGGACTTCCGGCGCTGCCAAGAGGAGACCGGCTGCCGCCACTTCATGCTGGGGCGCGGGGCGCTGGCGGACCCGCGGCTCTCGGCGCGGATCGCGCGCGAGATGGGCCTGCCCGTCCGCCCCCAATCGGGCGCGGAAGCGGTCGAAGAGGCCGACGGTGAGACGGACTGGGTGCCGCGCCTGCGCCGATTGGTGGAGGCGATGGAGTTCACGCACGGTGGGCCGACGCGCCAAACCCTGAGCCGCCTGAAGCAGTGGCTGAAGCTGGGGAGCCGCTACGGGACGTTCGCCGAGTTCGATTCGATCAAGCGCGCGCAGTCCGTAGAAGAACTGTTCACGACGCTGTGCCGGGAGGCGGATTAGGAGCAGCCAAGCCTCGGCCCGCGTCTCTTCGGACTTCTGTTTTTGCTCCGGCTCCCCAAACTTGGGGCGGGGGGCCGCCCCTACCCCTTCCTCTCTTTCCCTACTCCCCCGTAATGGTGATCGGCGTGACCACGCCGATCTTGTTTGCGTCGGCCTTCATCCCCGCCGTCGGCTTCGGCTGGAAGGCCGGGTCGCCGAACTGCTGGAGCAGGAACGACCACTCGTCGGCGGTCTCGGCCTCGTACTGGGACTGGGTCGAGCCGATGCCGTGGCCGGCGTCGTAGTCCACGCGCAAGAGGACCGGCTTGCCGCTGGCCGTGGCCGCCTGCAAGCGCGCGGCCATCTTGGCCGGCTCCCAGGACGCGACGCGCGGGTCGTTGATGCCCGTCGTCAGCATCACGGCGGGGTACTTGACACCGTTCTGGACGTGCAGATACGCATCCATCGCGTACAGCGCCTTGAAGCCTTGGGAATCGGCCACCGTCCCGAACTCGGGGGTGTTCGGGGGGCCGTTGGGAGAAAACTCGGCACGGACAGTGTTGGACGACCCGACGTCGTCGAGGATGGCCGCAAACAGGCCGGGGGCTTCGGTCAATGCCCGGCCCACGGTGATGCCGCCCGCACTGCCCCCCTGCCCTGCCAGGCGAGCCGATGTCGTGTAGCCCTGGTCGATCAAGTAGCGGCCACAGGCGAGGAAGTCCTGCCAGGTGTTGTGCTTGGTCAGCTTCTGACCCCCTTGGTGCCAATCTTCCCCATACTCGCCGCCCCCACGGACGTGGGCGACGGCGACCACGCCGCCACGCTCGACCCAGGCGACATCCATGGGGTTGAAGCCGGGGTCGAGCGTGATGCCGTAAGAGCCGTAGCCGATCAAAAGCGTCGGGTGCGAGCCGTCGCGCTTGATGCCCTTCTGCGAGATGATGGACAGCGGGATCAGCGTCCCGTCTGCGCCCCTCGCCTTCACTTCGACGGCCTGCAAGCCCGACGTGTCCACGGGCGAAGGCGGCTTCAAGCCCGTATCGGCGACGCGGCCCGTGGCCGGGTCGTAGGCGTCATACAGCGACGACTGGGTCCAGCCGCCCAGCCGCAGGAACGCCCCGGCCCGGCGCGGGTCCACGACAAGCTCGGAGATCGAGCCTTTCACCGGCAGTTTCACGTCCTGCGCGCGGCTCCCGTCAAACGCGACCCGGCGCAGGCGGCTGACGCCGCCGTCTATGTCCTGCACGTAAAGCGCGTCCTGGGCGACGGCCACGGCCTTGATGACCACGGACGAGGCGGGCACGACGACCGAGGGGCGGGCCATGTCGGGCCGGCTCAGGCTCGTGCTCACGACCTGGAAGCGCGCCGCGCCCTTGTGCGACAGCAGATAGGCTACGTCGCCGCGCGCGTCGAAGCCCGTCACCTGGTCGGTCACGTCGGCGACCTTGCGCCAGGGCGTCTCCGGCCCGGTCACGGACGCCAGCGGCGCGGCGTACAGCGTGACCTCGTTCTGGACGCCGTGCTCGACCACGCCGTAGGCGTAGGGGCTGCCGGGGTTGACCTGCACGAACGAGATGTCGTTGGGCAGGATGGGCACGGACGGCGAGACGCCGTAGCCGAACACGGCGGGGTCACGGTCGGGGCCGTTCCCCAGGGTGTGCAGATAAACGACGCTTTTGCCCTCGCCTTCCAGCGGGTCGGACTTGCTCGTCACGGCGGGCAGGCGGTTGTAGAAGAACGAGCGCCCGTCGGGCCGCCAGGAGGGGCTGCCGAACCGGGTCCGGTCGATGCTGTCCCCCAACGCTTTGCCCGTGGAGGCGTCCAGAACGCGGATGACGCTGTTCTCCGACCCGCCCGGCGACAGGCCGGCGACGACATATTTGCCGTCGAGCGACGCGCCGAAGTAGTCCAGCGAGCTGTGGACGCCGTTCGTGGCCTGCGCCTGCGGGTCCAGCAGCAGCGTCTCAGTTCCAGCCAGGCCGAGCCGCGTGTAGAGCTTGGGCACCAGTTCACCGGGCTTGATCTTTTTGTAAAAGAGGCGCCCGCCCTGGACCTGGAGCGCACTGACGTTGACCCCGGCGTTGTCCAGGGCGCGGATGCGCGCCAGCAGGGCCGCGCGTCCGGGGATGGGGGCGAGGACGGCCTGGGTGTAGTCGGCCTGCCCCCGGAACCACGCCTTGACGGCGGGGTCGCCCAAGTTCTCCATCCACCTGTACGGGTCAGAAACGGTCTGGCCGAAGTAGGTGTCGGTGACGGGACGGACGGGGGCGACGGGCGGGGCCGGGGGCACGGCCTGGGCATGAGCGGCGGACACGGCAGATGCGGTCAGGAGCAACGTGGTTGCGAGACGGGCAACGGTTTTCATGCCCGCCATTATACCAGGTAAACCGAATACCAGGTAAACCGACACAGAACCCCTCCTGGCGGCTTGCCGCCGGGAGGGGCCTCTCCCCTACGCGGCCACCGCCACGTCCTCCCACGGGCGCGCGTCGAGCGCCACGCGGCGGCGGGCGCGGAGGAAGGCGGACACGCAGGCGGGGTCCCACTGCGTCCCCGACCCTTCTTGGAGGAGGCACAGGGCGCGCGACGGCTCCATGCCCTTGCGGTAGGGGCGGTCCGTGGTCATGGCCGAGAAGGCGTCCGCCACGGCCATCAGGCGGGCGACCATGGGGGTCTCCTCCCCGCGCAGGCCGAACGGGTAGCCCTTGCCGTCCCACCGCTCGTGGTGGTGGCGGATCGCATCCAGCGTGTCCTCCAGGCCGGGTACGGCCCCGACGATGACGGCCCCCATCATCGGGTGCTGCTTGATGGCGCGAAACTCGTCGTCGGTCAGCTTGCCTGGCTTGCGGAGGATGAAGTTCGGGACGCCGATTTTGCCGACGTCGTGCAGCAGCGCGGCCAGCAGCACGCCGTTCTGCGCCTCCTCGTCCAGCCCCAGCTCCTGGGCAATGCCCAGCGCGTGGGCCATGACGTCCTCGGAGTGGCGGCGCGTGTAGCGGTCTTTGGCATCCACCGCCGTGACCAGGGCGTTGAGCATGGAAAAGCTCGACATGGAACACACGAGGTTCCCGCGCAGCCGCTCGGTCAGGTCGCCCGCGCCAGCCCCGCCGGCCTTGATCTGGTACAGCCGGATGTCCGCCGTTTCCAGCGCCTCCAGGCGACCCGGCCCGTCATCGGGGAACACGGACACGCCGACCGACAGCGTCAGGGGGATAGGGCTGCCGCCGTCCGGCGGGCGGTACTCCAGGCCGACCAGGGCCGCGCCCAGGCGGGCGGCGATGTCCCCGGCGCTTTCGGCCCCCACGTCGGGCAGGATCAGGGCGAACTCGTCGCCCCCGTAGCGCGCACACGTGTCATAGGACCGGCAGTGCCGCCGCAGCGACTGGGCGACCTGGCGCAGCACCTCGTCGCCGACTAGGTGCCCGTAGGCGTCGTTGAAGAACTTGAAGTTGTCCAGGTCCAGCACGGCCAGGGCGACGCGCTCGCCCGTGCGCTGCGCGCGATCCGCCTCGGCTTCGAGCCGCCGGTGGAAGACGCGGTGGTTGAGCAGGCCCGTCAGCGAGTCACAGTCCGCCCGCTCGGTCGCCTCGGCCAGCAGCCGCTCTTTCTGGGCCAGCAGCTCCTGCTTGGCCTCGGACTCCGCCTGGTGGCTCAGGGCGGCGGCCACCAGGCCCGCCATCAGATGCAGCGTGTGCTCGTCCAGGGCCGAAAACGCATACGGCTCCGGCGAGGTCGCCTGCAAGACGCCGACGACACGCCGGTCGTAGCGCAGCGGGACGATGACCATCGAGCGTGTGCCGGTCCGGCGGCACAGGCCCAGGTTGACGCGCGGGTCGCGCTCCGCGTCGTCGCAGCGCAGCGCCGCCCCGTGGCGGACGCACTCGCCCGCCAGGCCGTCCGCGCGGGCGACGCGCGTTCCCCGGAACGGCGCGGCCCGCCCGCTGGCCGCCCGGTAGACCAGCGCGTCGCCGTCCGCCCATTGCAGGGTCGCCCCCGTCCCCCGCGTCAGCGCCTGGGCGCGGGCGACGATCAGCTCGATCATGGCGGGCAGGTCCAGGTCCGCCGTGGCGATCTCGTGCTGGGTGGCGATGATGGCTGAAAACCGCTCACCGTCCTGCCGCAGCGCCTCCTCGGCGCGCTTGCGCTCCGCGACCTCGATCTCCAGGTCCGCCACCCGCCGGTCCACGAGCATCGCCAGGCGGCGCTTCTCGCCCCGCAGAGCCTGCTCGTCCCGCTGCCGGGCGCGGAAGATTCCGTCCGCGACGCCCAGGGCCAGCGCAAGCAGCACGGCCAGGCCCAGCACGGCGGCTTCGGCGTGGGGCACGACCGCTACGCTCGGCGCGGGGCGCAGGGGCACGAACCGGAAGTAGGCGGCGTAGCTGCGCCCGGCCCCTGCCAGCGCGCCCAGGGCGACCAGGAGCCAGACCGGGTGCCGCCCATACGCCCGGAACATTTTCAGGGCCAGCCACGCGCCCAGCGCCTGCGTCAGCAGTGACGCCCACAGAACCAGGATCATCATCGCCCCGCCCCCGGCGGCATTCCCATTGCTGTCATTCCGTTATTATCGGCGGCCGTGGAGTTTTTCTAAAGCGGGGCACCCGAACAAAGGACACCGCGCAGACACGGCAGGACTTTCCGCATGGGGCGTCGAACTGCCGCCCCATGTTCAAGCAAACTTCTACGCGGCCTTTGACCCCATCAGCTTTGACGCGACGGGACGTGGCGCGCTGGGCGCTGGCCGGGGCGGCGGGCGCGCTGCTGACGCCCGCCCTCGCCACGGCCGCGGCGGCGCAGGTCGTGGACCCCGGTCCTGACTCGCCCCCGGTCCTGCCCCTGCCCGCCGCCCCGCCGCCCGGCAGCACCCCGCCTAGGACGCCGGAGGGCGACCTGCTGACGCGGCTCGTGCCGGTCAACGTCGGGCATGCGCTGTCAAGCACACAGGCTAAAGAAGTCGCCTTGCAGCTTAAAGACTACCCCGGCGGCTTCGCCAAGGCCCGCGCCTTTGCGCTGCCCGACGACGTCGGCCCGGCCTTCGCCGCCGACGCCCCCACCCGGAAGGAGGGCCGCAAGTGAGCACCCCCACCCCGCCCCTCAGCGACGCCGATCTGCCGTTCGCCACCGTGGCCGAGATGGCCGACGCCCTGCGCCGCAAGCAGGTCTCGTCCGTGGACCTGACGACGCTCTTCCTGGGCCGCTTGGAAAAGCTGGGGCCGTCCCTGGGCGCGGTCGCCCACGTCACGCGCCCCCTCGCCCTGGTCCAGGCCGCGCAGGCGGATAAAGAGCGCCAAGGGGGCCATGCGCGCGGGCCGCTGCACGGCATCCCATTCGGCGTCAAGGACCTGCTGGCGACCAAGGGCGACCCGACCGAGTGGGGCAGCCCCGCCCACAAGGGCCAGATATTCGACTACGACGCCGCCGCCGTGGAGCGGCTGCGCGAGGCGGGCGCGGTTTTACTGGGCAAGCTGTCGATGGTGGAGCTGGCGGGCGGCGGCGGCTATCGCTACGGCACGGCCTCGTCCACGGGCGCGGGGCGGACCCCCTGGAACACGAACCACTGGGCGGGCGGGTCGTCGTCGGGTCCGGGCGCGGCGACGGCGGCGGGCCTGGTCGGCTTCTCGGTCGGGTCGGAGACCTGGGGCAGCATCGTCTGCCCGTCGTCGTTCTGCGGCGTGTCCGGCCTGCGCCCGACGTTCGGGCGCGTCAGCCGCTACGGTGCGATGGCGCTGTCCTACACGATGGACAAGCTCGGCCCGATGGCCCGCTCGGCGGAAGACTGCGGGATCATCCTGGAGGCCCTGACGGGGCAGGACCCGCGCGACCTGACGACATCGGACGCGAGCAAGTTCAAGCGGGGGCGCTCGCGGTCAGTCAAGGGGATGCGGCTGGGCGTGGTCCGGCCCGACTACCGCGACGGCGACACGCACCACAAGGCGCAGCCGCAGACCGAGACGGCCTTCGAGGGTGCCCTGGGCGTCCTAACCGGCCTGGGGGCCGTCCTGTCCGACGCCACCCTGCCCGCCGTCCCCATGTCCGAGGCGGCGGGTACCATCGTCAGCGTCGAGGGTTCCACCGCCTTCGAGTCGTTAATCCGCGACCCGGCGCGGCTGGCGAAATTGGTGGACGACGAGCAGCAGGGCGGCCTGCTGGCCGGGCTGGTGACGCCCGGCGTGGACTACGTGCGCTCGCTCCGCATCCGCACCGTCGCGCAGCGGGCGATGGCGGACTTTTTCACCCAGTATGACGCCCTGGTCGCGCCCGGCTACCTGCAAGTCGCCCCGCCGCTGACCGAGTCTCTGGACGACTACTTCGTGGGCAGCGACAAGGGCCTGGGCGGCATGGGCAACCTGTGCGGCCTGCCCGCCCTGTGCGTCCCGATGGGCTTCGGACCGGGACACCTGCCTCTCGGCCTGCAATTCGTCGGCGCAGCCTATGACGAAAGCACGCTGCTGTCGCTGGGCATGGCTTTCCAGAAGATCACCGACTGGCACAAGCAAAGGCCGCCCGGCCAGTACGGCGCGTGAGTTTCCCCTGATGATGCCTTGACAGGCTGAACGGACATAACCCCCTCCAGGGCCGAGGAATGATTGTTTCCGCAGCCCCAAAGGGGGTTATGTCCGCCTAGCCGTGCCCTTCAGGGCATGGTCCCAGGTTATGTAACAAAGCCAGCGCCCTTACTCCCCCGGTACGACAATGTCTTCCGGTTGGATGATAAAGACCTTGCCGTCTCGGCCCTCGGCAATCGGATTTCCGGCATCTTTATGCCCCCGGATTGCCTGCCGCACTGCTTGATTAATCAAGCTCGTCAGCAGGTTGGTGTCGGAGAAGCGGCGGACGACCTCCGCACGCGCCTCCTCTTCCGTCGTCTCTGGTCCCGTTATCTCAGGCGCTTGAGTCAATGTGCTACTCATTTTCAGCGATCTCCTTCATGCGCTTCCACACTTCTGGAAGATGAACCACTTCACCCTGTCCACGCCGTCCCTCGGCAACAAGGATGGTGCTACGACTCAATGTGTTGTCATACGCGGACCAGACATCGGCGAGAGGTAGGTACAAATTGAAAAAGTTCTTGAGGCCGCCGACGTACCGACGGCGGATGACTTCCTCGGGAATGTGATGCCCGCCGGCACGGACGCGCTCGGCTACCCGCTCTATGTTGATCTCTGGACTCGCTAGCCAGAAGAGCAGCAATTGGAACTCTTAGCCGACCTCTTGCAGACGCCGGGCGCGGGGTGCGAGTGACCGGCTGGCGAGGGTGGTCTCAACGGCAAAGCTTTTGCCTTGCGCTTGGTATTCGTCCATCGCGTTCAGCAGAATACGGCTGGCGCGGGCGTCTCTGTTCTCGCCCTCGACTTCAGGCAGGCTTTTGGCGATCTCGTCGGCGTTGATGTAGGGGATGACACCGGGCAACACCGCGGCGGCACTGGTGGACTTGCCGGACCCGTTGCCGCCGCCGATGATGATGAACTGTGGGGGGTGCGCCATCCGTAGTCTCCTACGGATATTGTACCACGGATGGGTGCGGCGGGGAGCCAAGGGAGCGGCTAGAGCTGGACCTTCTCGTTGTCGCCGGGCTGGGCGGGCTTGCCGGTCAGGGCGACTTTGGCGAGGCTGAGGGCGTGGGCGATGGGGCTTGCGGGCGAGTCCCAGTATTCGGCCTGGTCGGCGTTGACCTTGAGCAGCGCGATGTCCGGCTCATCCAGGCCTTTGGGAAACCAGGCCTTTAGCTCAGGCTGCCACAGCTCGGCCATCTTGGCTTTGTCGCGGATCAATTCGGCGCGGCCCGAGAGCGAGACGTAGGTCTGCGTCTTGGGGTCCGAGAACGCGACGTTGACGTGGGGCTTGGTCTCGATCTGGTGGACCTTGGCCGTGTCACCGTAAGTAAAGAAGTAGACATCGCCGTCGTACTCGACTTTTTTGTTGGTGGACATCGGGCGCGAGTTCAGCCGGCCCTCGGCGTCGACGGTGGTCAGCATCCCGAAGTCGATGTCTTTGATCAGCGCGGCGACCTTGTTGACGTTGTCCTGGTGTGCGGCGTGGTCGGCCATGGGGGGAAGGGTCCTCTCTGAAATCGTGTCTAGGTGGTACTATGACGGTGTACTGCGGTCCGTGTTACCCACAAACGCGGGCCGCGGCAACATCGACACTGTGAGGCACGACCATCAACAAGCACTTTCCCCGGCGCTTTTCGGGGCACCTTCTCGCGCTGGGCGGCCTGCTGGCCTGCTCCCTCCTGCTCGGAACTGCGGCGAGGGGCGTCGCGCCCGTCGCGCCCGCTGCGCCTTCGGCCCCCGCCGCTGACCCACATTTCTTCGACTACGACTCGGCGACGTCGTTTCCCGTTACCCAGACGCCGTTCGGCGTCGTGGGCGGCACCCAGGTCCTGCGGCTGACCTACCCCAGCCCGGTCGTGACGCCTTACGCCGTCAATAACGCCGTCACCGCGTACCTGTTCCTGCCGCCGGGACCCGGCCCGCACCCGGCCATGGTGGTCCTGCACCAGTTGAACGCCGCCTCGCCCGAGTCGGGGTTCCTGCTCTGCGAGGCCATCGTCCGCGCCCAGGTCGCCGCCCTGCTGGTCGTCGAGCCGTACAGCCTCAACCGGGAGCCGCACGCGCCGGGGCACGACACGCAGATACTCAGCGGCAACGTGCCGCACATGGTCGGCGCGCTGCGCCAGGCCGTGCTGGACTCGCGCCGGGGCCTGGACTACTTATCCCGGCGGCCCGACGTGGACCCGAACCGGCTGGGGGTCGCGGGCATCAGCCTGGGCGGCATCCTGAGCGGCGTAACGGCGGGCGTGGACCCGCGCGTCAAGGTCGTGCTGACGATGGTGGGCGGGGCGGGGCTTGCCAAGGCCGTCTGGGACGGCGTGCTCATCGGCCGCTATCAGAAGGAGATCAAGCGGGCGGGCTATACTTACGACACCTACCAGGCCGCGATGGCCCCCGTGGACGCCGGGACGTGGCTGCCGCAGCGCCACTTCGACCCCGAGAACGCCCTGATGATCAACGGCCACTACGATGTGGTCGTCCTTCCCGACATGGCAAGAGCGCTGGCGCGGGACCTGGGCGGGGCGCAGATCGTGTGGCTGAACGCGGGCCACTACGGCTCGCAGTTCAGCATCCCGCAGGCGTCCGCCCTCGGCACGCGCTTCCTGCGCGCCCGCTTCTTCGGCGAGACCCAGGGCTTCAAGCGCCCGGACAACCTGCCCTCGCGCACGATCAAGCTGGGCTTCCTGCTGGGCGGGCAGGAGGGCCTCAGCCCCGCCATCGCCGTGCCCGTCGTCAACTTCGACGGGCCGGGCCGGTACACGCTGGACGGGCAGTTGACGCTGCACGGCCTGTCGCTGGCGCTTTCGGCCCGGATCGGCCTGATCTCCGCTGTGGGCGTCGAGTTCCCCCTGCTGCACGGTCGCCCCAAGCCCCGCCCCTTCGTGATGTTCAGCGTCACGCTGTAGGGCGGGCGTCAGCGTCCCCTCCCATGCCTCCCGCCGGGTACAATGCGCCCATGCTCTCGCTGCTCCGCTTTTTCCGTGGCTTGAACGCGCTCCTGGTCTTCATCCCCATCAGCATCGCGCTCCACTACGCCGCCCCGCAAGGCGCGCTGTGGATATTTCTGGCGGCGGCGCTCGCCATCGTCCCGCTGGCGGGGATGATGGGGCGCGCGACCGAGGAACTCTCCAAACACCTCGGGGCGTCGTGGGGCGGGCTGCTGAACGCGACGTTCGGCAACGCCACCGAGATGATCATCGGCCTGTTCGCCCTGCACGAGGGGCTGATCGGCCTGCTCCGGGCCTCCATCGTCGGCTCGATCATCGGCAACCTGCTCTTGGTCCTGGGGGCCAGCATCCTGGCGGGTGGGATCAAGTACAAGATACAGACGTTCAACCAGGACCAGGCCGAGTCCCACGCCATCAACCTGCTGGTGGCGACCATCTCGCTGGCCCTGCCCGCGATCTTCGCCCTCCACTATCAGCAGCCGAACAGCCCCGAGAACCCCGCCGTCGAGTCGCTCTCGCTGTGGGTCTCGGGCATCCTGCTGGTCGTCTATCTGTCCTCGCTGTGGTTCTCGCTGCGGACGCACGAGGCCCTGTTCCGGGACTGCGAGGAGGAGGCGGCGCAGGAGCCGCCGGACTGGAGCAAACGGGTCTCTTTCCTGGTACTGGGGGTGGCGACGGCGTTCGTCGCCCTGGAAAGTGAGTTTCTGGTCGGCAGCGTCAAAGAGGCCGCGGTGCGGATGGGCCTGAACCAGATATTCGTCGGGATCGTGGTCGTGGCGATCATCGGCAACGCCGCCGAGCACTCGACGGCGGTCTGGATGGCGACCAAGAACAAGATGGACATCACGATGAACATCGCCATCGGGTCGTCCACGCAGATCGCCATGTTCGTCGCCCCCGTGCTGGTGTTCGCCAGCCTCCTGCTCGGCCACCGGATGACTTTCCTGTTCAGCGTCCCCGAGCTGACCGCGATCTCCGTGAGCGTGGTCATCACGACGTTCATCGCGGGCGACGGCAAGTGCCACTGGCTCGAAGGGGCGCAGCTTTTGGCCGCCTACGCCATCATCGCGCTGGCGTTCTTCTTCCTGCCGCCGGGGTGAAAATCGGAGACGAAGGGTAGGCCCCCATGTGCAGACGCCAGTGCCGCACTGCTGGGCCGAAATGGGCCGAGTAGTTGAAAACTACTCGCTGGGAGGCACCCTTCGGGTGGAAAACGTCACACGGGGGTGCGGTCCGTCCCGTCCTCTCCAGGCAGTCCCCTCGCTCGTCCGAAGGACGCTTCTCCTAGCGAGTAGTTTTCAACTACTCGGCTTGGCGGCGCGGCATCTCTTCTTTACCCTATTCTAGGGTGGGTTCAGAGGCCGGGGTGGGTTCTTTCCCGACGCACCCCCAAGCAGGATTCGGCGGGGCATTGCGCCAACTGCGTGTCAAGGCTTCTGGCCTAGGAGGTGACTCGTGGAGCGTTTGATCAAATCCAAAGTCGAGCCGGGGCGGCTCGCGGTCCAGTGGCTCGGGCAGGGCGGCTTCGCCCTCAAGGCGCACGGCGGCGACGTGGTTGTGGTGGACCCGTACCTATCGGACAGCGCGAACGCGGGCGGCGACGCGCCGCGGCTGGTGGATGCGCCCATCAAGCCTAAAGATGTCCGGCTGGACTATCTGTTCCTGACGCACGACCACGTGGACCACACGGACCCGCACACCGCACCGATGCTGGCACAGGCTAACCCCGACGCGCCCATCATCTGCCCGCCGTCCTCGTGCCGCCACCTGGTCAAGCTGGGCGTTCCCTCCACGCAGATCACGACCGCGATGCCGGGGCAGACGCTGGAGTTCCCGCGCTTCAGCGTCCACGTCGTCGCCGCCGAGCACAGCGAGGACAGCGTCGGATTCGTGTTCGAGTTCGCCGGCGACGGCAGCGCGACGGACTCGGTGGTGGCCTATATCACCGGCGACACCGAGTACAACGCGGGCCTTGCCGCCGCCGTCGAGGACTACGGCCCCGAGCTGCTGCTCGTGCCGATCAACGGGCGCTGGGGCAACATGGACGCCGCACACGCGGCGAAGCTCGCCCAGGAGATCGCCCCGCGCGAGGTCATCCCGATGCACTACGGCATGTTCGCCGCCAACACCGCAGACCCTGCCGAGTTCGTGGCCCTGCTCGCCGCCGCCACCGATTCCAGCCCCGAGATCGTGCCGGTTGTGATGCGCCACGCCGCCTGCCACGTCTACTGCCCCGCCGAGGCCGCGCAGGGCAAGCACGCGCGGACATCGGCACGGGCGGCGCGGGCCAAAGCGGCGCGGGCTGACGGCCAGCACCAGGACGGCCAGCGCGGGCCGGGCGGCGTTACACAAAGCGGGGGGCGGCATTGATCCGCCCCTAGAGGCCCTTCAGCAGCCCCTGTGCCTCGGCGTACAGGTCGAGATCAGGCTGGCCGCAGATATGGCAGAAGGCGTCACGTATCTGAGTCCGGCCCAGCGCCAGCAGGAAATCGGCCTCCGGCGCGGCGGCCTTTTCGCCGATAACATAGACGCCCGGCTCCTGCGGGTGCAGGACGCGCTCGTAAGTCGCCACGTCGCGCCGGTAGCCGACGTTCGCGACCACCGAGTCCATCGTCAGGCGCTTGGTCTCGTGGTTCACTTGCAGGGTCACCTGGAACCGGTTGGTCGCCAGCGAGTGCTGCACGGCCTCCACCTGCGTGACCGGGCTGAACTGGATGCGCGGGTGGGCCTTCTGCGTCAACAGGTTGGCTTTTTTCAGCAGCGTGTCCCGGCGCGTCAGCGGGTCATGGGGCACGAGGGCGAGGGGCAGCGGCTCGCGCGACGGGCTGACCCAGACGAACGCCCCGTGGGGCGGCTTCTCGATCACTTCGGCCAGGGCCAGGGCCGTCGCCGCCGCCGAAGTGCCGTCCCCTACCAGCAGGGTCCGCTTGCCCAGGAAGTGGATGCGGTCACGGCCCGCGACATCGGGGACGTGGTGGAAGATGCGTCCGAAGCCGCCCATCTCACCCAGCGCGGGCAGGCCGCCCGCGCCCAGCCAGCGCGGGGAATGGGTCACGCCCGTGGCGTCGAGGACGTAATCCGCCGTCCAGACCCGCTCCTCGCGGGGGTCCCGTGTCAGCAGGCGGAACCGGCGGGCGGCCCGCTTGTCGGGGTCGTCGGCGTGCTCGGCGGGGAACATATAGGAGCGGCCCAGCGCGACGGCGCGGGTCTCCAGATGGACGGCCTTCCCCAGCAGGGCCGCCAGGGGTTCGAGGTATAGACGCACGAAGTCCCCGCCGGTCGGATAGGTGCGCACCGAGGGGAACTTGTCCAGCGTCAGTTTGCCGTCGCGCACGGCCTCGCGCAGCGCCAGCTCGCCCAGCGGGCTGCGCGTACTGCCCCAGGCCGTGAACATGCCCAGGTGCGCCCACTGCCGGACGTCCGGGGCGAGGGTCGGCTCGCGCTCGAAGAGCCACACCTGGTGGCCCAGGCGGCGGGCGTACAGCGCCGCTTCCAAGCCCAGGGGGCCGCCGCCCAGGACGATCGCGCGGGGCGGCTCCTGCGCCCGGCGCTGGCGGTGGGCGGGCAGATCGGGTATGGAAGCGGCGGGGGGATCATCGGGGTCGGGGACGTCGGATGCGTCATCAATGGAAGAAAGAGACATACGGACTATCATACCCCAGGCAGCCTCGCGCCTTGACTTTTGCGCCCCCACCGGCCATAATCCCCCCGCCGCGTAGCGGGACCGGAACTCGGGCCCGGGCCGGCTGCGCTCACTGCGAGGAGAACTTTTTGCACCACAGATTTTCGGCCCGCGCCGGGGCGGCCTGCGGTATCGCCGCCGCGCTGCTCGCCGCGCCGGGCATGGCCGCACCGGGCTTCCAGGCCCGCGTCGGTGCGCGAGCGTGGTCAACGCCGCGAGGCGTACTCGCCCGCGTGACGATCAACGACCAGCCGGTCGCCACCCTGCGGACATCGGCGGCGGGGCAGGGGCCGGTGCAGCGCGCCTTGAACGTGAAGCAGCGCCTGAGCGGCATGGTGGCGGCGGGCCTGACCCCGGCCCAGATCGGCCTGGCCCCGGCGGGGAAACAGGGCTGGGAGATCCGGGGGCAGGGCGGGCCGCTTCTGCTGGTGACGCCGCGCGAGGCCGCCGCCCAGCGGCAGACGCCCCGCCGCCTGGCCCTGGCCTGGGCGCGGGCGATCAAAGCGCGGCTCGCCGAACCGGCCTTGATGCTGTCCCTCGCGCGCGTCCTCGTCCCCTACGGGACGACGAAGACCATCAGCGTCGGCGGGGCCGCCCGCGCCGAGGACGTCTCGCTGGCCGGCGGCAACGCGCGGGTGAGCCTGATGGCGTTCGACGCCGCGCGGCATCGGATCGTGCTGCGCGGCGTCGGGGCTGGGGAGTCGGTGGTGACGGTCCGGGCCGACGGTGCCTCGGCGACCCTGGCGGTCTCGGTCCGGCGCTACGCCGCCTCGGTGTGGCCCCGCGTCACCGTCCGGGTCACGGGCCGCCCCGACGCGCCCGCCGCCCTGGTCCAGACGGCGCTCTTTCAAGGGCTGGAACACGCGCTGGCCGCGACCGAGGGCGCACAGGTCCGCCTCCTCCAGTCGCCCCGGCCGGTCGGCGCGCTGCGCCCCGGCGCGTCCGTGAGCCGCCGCTTGTCTCTGCGCGTGGCCGGGCCGGACCTGTTGCCGGTCGAGGCCACGCCCGTCGTCACGGTCGTCAACCAGCCGCTGGCCCCGGCCAGCGCGGGTGCGATCTTTTATTCCAACAACCCCGAGCAGGTGCGGGGCAGACGGACTCTGTTCTCCAGCCCGCTGAGTCTGCGCCGCGCGGTCCGGCTGGACTACCACCACCAGAACAGCAACGGCGGCCCGTTGGTGTTCCATGTGGACCTGGTCAACGCGAGCGACCAGAGCGTCGGCGTCCACGTCATGTCCGGCATCGCCCAGCCCGCCCTAGACACGGTACAGGTGGGGCGGCGGGCCGGGGCGGCGTTCCTGCGCGCCCTGGACAGCGGGACCGGGCTGGTGCTGGTCGTGCCGCCCCACGCGCGTGTGCCGCTGCTGGTGCAGCGCTTCGCGCCGGGGCTGACGGTCAGCGGCCTCGTGCAGGTGCAGCAGCTTTCCGGCCCGGACCGCGCGCTTTCGCTCGTCGTGGTCGCCGATGACGACCGCAAGACCCTGCTGGCCTCCCCGGTCCATTTCGCCCAGGCGATAGAGGACACGGACCGGGCCGACGCGCGCTTGGTCTCCGCGCCCGCCGCGCCGCTGGCCCTCAGCCGCGCCCGCGCGGCCTCGCCGTTTGTGTTCGGGCCGCCGCGCGTGGCCCTGGCCGGCGCTTACGCGGCGGGCGGCCCGTGGGCCTACCTGCGGCTGGGGCACGGCGAGTCACTTCGGAACGCGGCGGGGACGCAGCGGCTGTGGGGGAACTACGGGGTCAGCTACTTCGTGACCCTGCGGCTGACAAACCCCACGCGCGGGATGCGCGTGGTCGGCGTCTTCTTTGCCCCCGAGGCGGGCCTGGCAGCGGGCGTGTTCCAGGTCTCCGGCTCGCCCATTTTGGAGTTCGACCCGATGCCGCCGCCCGACGAGAAAGAATTAACCCGCGTCCATCTTGCGCCGGGCCAGACGCGGACGGTGCGCCTGCGGACTATTCTACTCAATGGCTCGGCCTACCCGGCATCCCTCGTTGTCCATGCTCTGTAGGGAGGCGGGCGGGGGGCCTTCTACCCTCTTTTCCTACACCCTGCGAGTAGTTGCGGGCACCCCACCGCGAGAGGCGACCGACGCTGGCGACCTACGTAAAATCTACCGGCCCTCGCCCTACCCCGCGCGCGGCGGTCCTGCTCAGTGCCCGGCGCGCGGCCCTGACTCTGTGGCTGCCCGTGCTGCTCCTGTTTGCGGGCACGTTCGCGCTGTATGCGGCCACGGCGACGCGGGCCAATACGTTCGATGCCGTTTCCTACGCCAATCAGATTGGGCACCTGTACCCGCGCACGGGCGACCCGCACTGGCTGTTCCACCCCCACCACCTGCTGTTCAACGCGCTGGGCTACGCGCTGTGGCGGCTGGCCCAGGCGTTCGGCTACCGGGGGGGGACGCTGCCGGTCTTGCAGGCGCTCAACGCTGCGGGGGGCGCGGCGGGCGTGTCCATATTCTATCTCATCCTGCGCCGGCTCTTGCAGCGCTCGCGGTGGCTGCCGCTGCTGCTGTCGGTCGGCCTGGCCTTCTCGTTCGGCTACTGGATCTGCGCCACGGATGGGCGGGTCAACATGCCCTCGCTGCTGCTGCTGCTGTGCGCGTTTGGCGTCTTGTGCCGCGTGATGCAGACGCCGCGCGTCGGTCTGGCCGCTTGGGCGGGGGCGCTTGCGGGGGGGGCGCTGCTGCTGCACGAGAGTGCCGGGCTGTTCGCCGTCGTCGGCCTGGCGGGGGTCCTGCTGGCCGAGGACGACCCGCTGCTGACGCCCAATGCGATGCGGGTGCGGCGGCGTCGTATGGTGCTCGCTTACCTCGGGACATGGGCAGGGACGGCGGGCCTGCCGTACCTGGTCGTCGGAGTCTTCGTGCTGCACCTGCACTCCCCCGTCGCGTTCCACCGCTGGACCAATGAGTACGCGGAGCTTGGCTGGTGGTGGGACTTCCACGTCTGGCGCAACCTGAGGCTGGACGTGTACGCCTTCCGGCACGCGGCCTTCGTCGAGCCGCCCGGCAAGCAGGGGACGTTCCACCTGAATCGGCGCGTCCCCGTTCAACTCAGCCGCCTCTACTGGGCGACGCTGCTGGGCTGGCTGGGGGCGAGCTACGCCTTCCTGGCCGCTCTGCCGCTGCTGTGGCGCTCGCACAACCGCCGGACCATGATCGTCTGCGTGTTGTGGGTCGTGATCTACGCGGCCTTTTTTACGGTCTGGTCGCCCGGATACTTCGTGTTCTGGGTGCCCGCTTTGGTGCCGACGGGCGTGATGCTGGCCCTGGCCCTGGCCCACTACCGGGCGGGGCGGGGGGGCCTGCTGGCGAACTGGCTGCTCGGCGCGTGGATCGTGCTGTACGCCGCGCTGAACCTCCAGGCCGGCATCCTGCCCCACCTCGCCTCGGGCGCGGACCCGTTCCGCCGCATCGCCGCCGACGTCCGCGCGCACACCGACAGGGGCGACATCGTGCTGGTGGCAGGCGCGGGCGACGGCGGGCCGTGCGAGGTCGCCCTGCCCTACTTCGCCGACCGCGAGGTCGTGTCCCTGCACGGCCTCTTGACCAGAGCACGCGACGACAAGGGGGCGGCATTTCAATCCGCCCAAGCTCGCCTCGACGCCGCCCTGGCCGGGGGCCATGCCGTCTACGCGCTGGACGAGGTCGTCCCCGGCCACGACCGCCGCACCCTCCTCGCCCTGTCTGGTCGCCACGGCGTTTCCGCCGCCGACCTCAAGGCCCTGCTCCACCCATACGCCCGCACCCTCGCCTGGCGCAGCCCCCGCGGCCCCGTCTGGCGTCTCTCCCGGTCGGTTTTCTCTCCCGTCCTAGATAAACCAGCTCAGGCCGCCACGAGATAAATTGCGTCTTGTTCAAGGATGGACAGTCAGCGTAGCGCCTTGCAAGTGGGACGCCTGAAACTTCTCCTCAGAGATAACGTGGACTCTGCCATCCGTCGTCAAGATGTTGCGGTTTGCCGCCTTCAGCGCGTGGCCCCGGTCGGGTCGAGGTAAGGGCGGGACTGGACGATGTAGACCTGGCCGCCTTTGACCGCCCACTCGATGTCCTGGTCGCGCCCGCCGAAGACGCGCTTGATCCCGGCGGCGGCGCGGGCGAGGCGCAGCACCACGGCGGCGGTCAGCACGACGCGCGGGCCGACGAGCGGCGTAAAGGGCCATATACGGTCACTTGACGCTGTGTAAAGGAGAGGGAAGACGGCGGGATTGCTTGGGAACGGCGCGGGGAGCCTTCGGGGCCTCCACTCGCTTACAAATCTTCTTCGGTAACACCAGCGATTTTCATCTGATGCGCTTGCAGGCCGATTTTGAGTTGCTTGTTGCCGTGGATGGGGATGGAGACGTTGAACGGGTTGCCCGGCTTGCGGTAGATGTCGTGAGAGGCAGTTGTTCTCTTGTACTCCCAGCCAAATCTTTCAATGACTTTGGCGAACTCTTTGCCGGTGAGAGGCTTCATGGTTCTCTCTTCGGCTTCTTTAGAGCGCCATTTCGAGGACGCGGTAACTCTTGCCCTCGGCGGCGTTCTGACGTGAGAACTCTTCGTCGCTCACGGCAAGGCAGCCGGTGATGGCGTCCTTGATGTTTATCTCCAATTCCGCTATCGTCTCGCCCTGAGTGGCGCAACCGGGCAGGGAAGGAACCTCAGCCCAATATCCCCCCTCTTCCGCTTCATGCACAATCACTCGGAATGTCATCTTCGTGTCCTCCCCTGCGCTCTGTGTTTTGCTAAACGGACGCTGCCAATGCATCTAGTTTAGCACAACGGTTGACACGCTGTAAACATTTTGGGTCAATGCGCGGACGGGTCGAGGTAGGGGCGGGATTGGACGATGTAGACCTGGCCGCCTTTGACCGCCCACTCGATGTCCTGGTCGCGCCCGCCGAAGACGCGCTTGATCCCGGCGGCGGCGCGGGCGAGGCGCAGCACCACGGCGTCGGTCAGCACGACGCGCGGGCCGACGATGGGCGTCTCGCGCACCCCGCCCCGCGCGTCGAACCGGAGCAGGCTGTCTTCCCCCGACCGCGTCAGCACCCGCACGGCGTGGGTACGCGGCTGGTACAGGAGCTGCTCGGCGACCTTGGCCCCCTCCACCACCTTGATGCCCAGTCCGCGCTTGGCGCTGACGTAGACTGCGCCTCGGTTCTCCGGGTTGTAGGGGTCAGTCGTGATCAGGACGCCCGCGCTGTCGGCATCGATTCCGGTCTGGATCAGGACGGCCATAAACACTTTGCGGTGGTCGATGCCGGCCCGCTCGCGCGCGTCAAAGGCCTCCAGGTTCCAGACCGAAGCCCAGACGGTCTTGACCGCCTCCAGCAAGGCCGCCTCGCCGCGCACGTTGGGGACGGTCGTGTACAGCCCGGCCCCGTTGAAGTTCGGCAGGTCCTCGGAGTTCGTGGAGGACCGGACGAACAGGCCCTGCCCGGCGTACCCGGCACGGACGCGGCGCAGGACGTCTGCGGCGAGGTCGGCGGGGACGCGCCCGGCCTGGATGCGCGCGCGCAGGGCGGCCAGAGACCGGCGGCGCAGCGCGGCGTCCGACCGCAGGCGCGGGTCGCGCAGCAGGGCGTCGATCACCCCCAGCAGCCCGTTGTCGCCGAGAAACTGCCGGTAGCGCGCGAACGGGATCGTGAAGCCGTCCGGGACCTGCATGTCGGGCAGCGCGGCGCGGCGGACTTCGCCCAGGTTGGCGGACTTCGCGCCGTAGGCGACGACGGACGCGGCCCGCTGGTCAGTGAGATCCGCCAGGGCTGTGACCGATAGGTCCGCGCGTGGGGTTATCAGCCCGATACGCCGCGCGGCCTGCGCCTGCCGGGCGCGGACCTGCGCCGGAGACGCCGCCGTGACCGTGTACCGTTCGGGCCGCGTTTCGAAGACAACCCAGCGACCGTTAAAGCGCGCGAGCCGCGCCGGGGCGTCCCGGATGAAGGCGTTGGGCAGGCCGAGCGCCTTGGCCCGCAGGTTGATGTGCGAGAGCGGGGTGGACGGTTGCGTCGTGATCAGCCCGGCGATGGGCGGCAGCGTGACCGGCCCGGTGGGCGCGACGACGATGTCGTCCGGGAGGATGATCGTTTCGTCGTCGATCTTCGCCAGGATGCGAACCCGCCCGACCGCCCGCGCCAGGTTCAGCGGCTGGTAGTCCCGGCGGAGGGGGATGTCGCCGGGCAGGACGCGCGCAAGACCCGGCAGGCCCGCCGACGCCTCCTCCTGGCGCAGCGAGTTCGGCTTGAAGGACAGCGGGGCGAAGAAGCTCGCGCCCAGCGCCTTTCCCGCCAGCGCGATCTGCGCCGAGGGTAACAGGTCGCCCTCCCAGAACTCGAACGTCCACCGGCGAATCGGCGTCTGGTACGCCACGGTGCCCATGACGAAGCGGCGGTCCGGGTTCAGGTAGTTATCTTCGAAGAACCGCTCCCCGATTTCCAGCGACAGGTACGTGCCGTTGACGAACTCCCGGTGGAACGCATAGCGCTTGGAGTTCACGTAATACACGCGGCCGTTGTTCCGGCGGTCGATGACAAAAAGCAGGTGCGGCAAGGGGTACGGGGCGTTGGTAATCCGCGCCAGGCTATCAAACTGCGCGCGGGAATGCAGAGCGGGCAGGGACGCGGGTGCGCGGGATTGTGGCGCGGCAGGCGGCGCGGCAGAAACCGGCCAGATCGTCAGCAGCAGCAGGACCGCGCCCCAGTAGCCGATGTGCCGTCGTGCCATTCTCATCTCCCTTCCGAAGAAGACGCGGCTAACCCGGTGGCTTGGCAGTGCGGCGCTTGAGCAGGGCGACGCAGTGGCCGCCGGTCTCCAGGCGGAACTCCACCGCATCGGCCAGCAGCCGCATCAGCGGCAGGCCACGCCCCGAAGGGGCCTCGGGGGAGGGCATGACGGCCTGCGCCAGGGCGGGGGGCAGGCCCGCCCCGCCGTCAATGACCTCGACCCAGAGGGCACCCTCGCCGGTCCGCAGGCCCCGGACGCGCAGCGCGCCGCCGCCCGCATCCCCATAGGGGGAGCCGTGGCGGACGGCGTTGGTGACGGCCTCAGTGACGGCGGTCTGAAAGTCCTGCGTGGCGTCAAGGCCGAAGCCCAGAGAGGGCATCCAGTGGCCGACCGCCTGGCGCACTTCGGCGGCCGAGTCGGCACGGGCGGGGAGGCGGAAGTCGAAAAGCTGATCGCCGCCCTCCGGGGAGAGCACCTCGCCGCTTGTGGCTGCCTCGCGGAAGGAAAGCAAGGGGGGGCAGAGGGAATCCGTCGCCTCGACGGCCGCGAGCGCCGCGTCGAGAGGGGCGGCGCGGCGCGCGACCAGCAGCGCCATGTCGTCGTGGGGACGCCCCCCCGTCCAGCGCATCGCCTCCTGCTGAAGCCGCGCGGCCAGCGCGCCCGCGCCGGCCCCGGCGGGGACGGCGGCGATGAGGGCGTGGATGCGCTGGATTTCCAGCATCTCGCGCGTCCCGACCGCCCGCGCCTCGGTCAGCCCGTCGGTGAACAGGACGAGGGCGTCGCCCGGACCGAGCGCGTCTTCGGCCTGCTCGTAAGTATGGTCCGCCAGGCCTAAAATGGGGTTGTTGGCCTCCAGCAGGCTTGCGCCGCCCGCCGCGCGCTTGATCAGCACCGTCTCGTGCCCCGCGCTGCCCCAGGCCAGGCGTCCCGAGGCCGGATCAAAGACCGCATAGAACAGCGTCACGAAGTGGTCGCCCAGGCCGGAAAGGTCGCTGCACAGGGTCTTGTTCAGGCGGGTCAGGACCAGGCCCGGCGCGGCCGCCTCGGACGCGAAGGCGCGCAGCGAATACTTCACGGTCGCGGTCTGCACCGCAGCGCTCAGACCCTTGCCCGAAACGTCGGCGATGACCAGGGCGACGCGCCCGTCGGGCAGCAGGAAGGCGTCGTAATAGTCGCCCCCGACGTGCGCCTCTTCCAGGCCGGCCCGGTAGCTCGACGCCAGGGACAGGCCCGGCAGGACGTCGGGGATGTCGGGCAAAAAAGCGCTGGAGAGCATATCCGCCACGCGGTGTTCGCGCGCGTACAGGCGGGCGTTCTCCAGGGCCAGGGCCAGGATGTCGCTGACGGCGGTCACGAACGCCGCCTCGTCTCCGGTCCACTCGCGCGGCCCGTCCGCCTGGGCCACGGTGAAGAGGCCGCCGAACTGGCCGCGCAGGAAGACCGGGCAGGCGATGTAGGCGCGCGCCTGCTCCGTGCCGGGGATGGGGGGCCGAGGGGCCGCGTCCGCGACGACGACGGGCCGGCCCGCCACCCACTGGTCCACGTCGACGGGCGGGACGTCGGCCAGCCGGAACCGGAAGGGGGCCAGGGGAACGCCGGGCGCGGCGTACTGCTGCGGGGCGGCCTCGACGGCGTCGCGCGCGGCGTTCAGCCGGGCGAAGCTGCACCGCCCGACATTGAGCGCCTGCCCCACCTGCTCGGTGACGATCTGCAATATCTCGTCCGCGTCCAGCGAGACGCGCAGCGCCCCGCCGATCTTGTTGATCATCGCCTCGCGCTCGGCCCGCGCCCGCAGCTCATCGAACAGGCGGGCGTTGTCCAGGGCGGCCGCCACGCGCCGCCCCAGCTCCTGGGCCAGGTCGAGGTCATCGGCCGTGTACCGGCGATCCGACTGAAGCGAGGCAAAGGAAAGCGCGCCCAGGACGCGCCCGCGCACACGCAGCGGGACGCACAGATAAGAGCTGATGCCCAACGCGTTCAAGCGCCGCCGGTGCTCGGCGTCGCGGGCGACCTGGTCCCACGTGCCCTCCGTGCAGTCGGCAACGAGCTGGGACTCGCCCGTCCTCAGGACGTAGCCGGTGCCGACGGGCGCGTCCGGGTCCACCGGGTATTCCTCCTGCAAGGTGCGGACGCGCGCCTCGGCCTCGGGGTCGGCCAGCGCGGTCACCAGGGGGTGGATGCGCCCGGACGGATCGCGGACGCTGACGGCGCACCAGTCGGTCAGGCGCGGTACGGCCAGCCGCACCACGTTGTTCAAGGTCGTCTGCGAGTCGAGCGACGACGAGAGGAGGGCGCTGGCCTCGGTCAGGAAAGCCGCCCGCGCCTGGGCGCGCTTGGTGCCGGTGACGTCACGCACGGTCAGCACGGCGAGGATCGGCTCCCCGCCCCGCCCCCGCGCGCGGGTCCCGCCGAAGCTGCCGGTCCAGGCCTGACCCGTGTCCCGGTGACGGACCGTGACCTCACAGTCGGAAAAGGCCGCGCCCTGGAGGACGCGGGCGAGGGGCCATTCCTCCGCGGGCAGCTCCTGTCCGTCCGGCCCGGCCAGCGAGAATGTGTCGGCGAACCCCTCCAAAGGCCATTGGATGTCCGACCTATCGGCGTACCCGTGCATCGCGAGGGCGGCCGGGTTCATCGCCACCACGCGGCCGTTGAGGTCGCCGATGACTAGCCCCTCGGTCATGCTGTTCAGCACGGCCTCCATCTGCCCCTGCTCGGCGGCGAGACTCGCCAGCAGCCGCCCGTGCTCAGCCTCGGCGCGGGCGGCCTGCGCCTTGGCCTCGCCCACCCGCAGGGCGTGGCGCAGGCTGCGCTCCAGGGCCTCAGGCGTCAGCCGGGACTTGGCGAAGTAGTCGGCCGCCCCGGCCTTCATCAGGTCCGCTGCGGTCTGGTCGTCGCCGCGCCCGGTCAGCATGATGACCGGCGTGGGCAGGCCGAGCGCGCGGATGTCGCGCAGGACGCCCAGACCGTCGGCGTCGGGCAGCGTGAAGTCCAGCAGCACGGCGTCGAAGGGCCGGGACTGGAGCAGGGCCAGGGCCTCGTCGCCGCGCTCCGCCTCGGCGGTCTCGGCGGCCAGGCCCGTGGACAGCAACGCGCGCCGGGCCGCGCGCCGATCCAAGGCGTCGTCATCCACGATCAATATCTGGAGCGGCTTCTGCTGCGTCGGGGGGGAAGAATCAGGCATGGCGTGTCGGGTTCCCGCAGTGTCGGATTTGCGCGGTGTCAGGGCAGCTCGTTCAGCATCCAGTAGCTGTTCAGGGTCGCCACCATCTCGATGAAGCTGCTCAACGTGACGGGCTTCAGGATATAGCCGGCGACGTTGAGGTCGTAGGCCTCGACCTTGTTGCGCTCCTCGTCGGAGGTAGTCAGGACGATCACCGGCGTGGGGCGCAGGGCCGGGTCGTCGCGCAGCTCGCGCAGGAACTCGATGCCGCCCATGCGGGGCATGTTCAGGTCGAGCAGGACCAGCCGCCGCTCTTGGGGGTACGCGGGCTGGGTGCCGCCTGCGCCGCGCAGCATCTCCAGGGCCGCCAGCCCGTCCGGGGCGACGAAGAGCGGGTGAGGAATGCCGTTTTTCTTGAACGCCCGCTGGACGTTCATCACGTCCAGGTCGTCGTCTTCCACCAGCAGGATGTTGATCTCTTTGAGTGCCACAGTCTTTGTCTCTCTATCCGGTACCGCGCAGCGAAGCCGGCCAGGTGAAGCGGAACGTGGCACCGGCCCCCTCGTTCGACTCCAGGGCGACGGTCCCGCCCTGCCCCTCCACGATCTTCCTGACCAGGGCCAGCCCCAGGCCGGTGCTTTCCACGCGGTCGCGCGCCTGCAAGGTCTGGAAGATGACCCAGACCTTGTCGTGGAACCGGGGCGCGATGCCCGGCCCGTCGTCCGTGACCGAGAACTCCCAAAAACCGCCCCGGCGCGCGGCCCCGATGTGGACGTGGCCGGCGGGCTTGTCGTGGTACTTGAGGGCGTTGCCGATCAGGTTCTGGAAGACCTGCTGGAAACGGACGCGCGGCCCCCAAAGCGTCGGCAGGACGGAGTCCATTGTCACGGCGACGTGCAGCGGCGGGTCCAGCAGGTCGATCACGTCGGTCAGCAGCGCCTTGACGTCCACGGCCTCGGACACGACCTCGGTCCGCCCGATGCGCGAGAATTGCAGGATGCCCTCGATCATCGCCTCCATGCGGGTGACGCGCCCGCGCAGCAGGGCGAACTGCCCGGCGACCGCGGGCGTGATGCTGTCTTCCAGGTCCTCCTCGATCCACGAGGAAAGGTTGGTGATGCCGCGCAGCGGGGCTTTCAGATCATGCGACGTGATATAGGCGAACTGGTCCAGCTCGGCGTTCTTACGCTCCAACACGCGGGCGGCCTCGGCGAGTTCCTCTACCTGCCCGCGCAGAGTTTCCTCGGACAGCCGCCGCCGCGTGACGTCCTCGTGCGAGACCACGACGCGCACGGGGCCGTCGCCGGGGAAGCGCGTCACGCGCAGGTCGAACCAGCGCTCCTCGCGGGGCGAGTGGCAGGGGTATTCCAGCGAGAACGTCTCCGCCTCGCCCGCAAGCACCGCCCGGATGCCCGCCGCCGTCTCGACCGCGCCGCCCGCGCACTCGCCGGAGGCCCCGTCGCAGACGTCCAAGTAGTTCACGCCCTCGCCGACGACCCCGCCGTCCGGCGTGTTCGCCCGCGCGAACCGCCGCCACGCGGCGTTGACCGCGACGACGCGCCCGTCCCCGTCCAGGATGGCGATCTGCGCCGCCCACGCGTCCAGGGCACCCTGCGCCATGTCCTCCGCCCCGTTCTCCGTTGTCATATCGGTTTTGCCTGCCCTACTCCGCCGTTAGGCCGTCTCCAGCGTCACTCCGCATCACGCACACCGCCCTCACCCCAAGGGCGGGGCAATATCCTAACCCACTCGTAAAAACATTTGAGCAGGACAGTGTTGTTGAGGCCGCTCACGGCGAAGACCAGCACATGAGACGCAGGCCCTAGGTTCGAGAACACGTAAAAATAAAAAACCAACACGGTCAGGCCCAACAGAGCCAGACTGCTTATTCCGAGGCGTCCCACTCGCCGCCGGCACCACCGCACGAGATGACCGCCCAGCCAGAGACCGTTCATGCCGAGTGAGGTCGTGAGCAGAAACTGTGTCAAAGCCAGTGAGTGTTCCATATCCCTACTCCACCGAGGCAGTCACGCGGGCGCTGGGATTTATCCCCCGCCCACCTATCGTGCAGCATCATCGCCCCAAGCCGCTATACTTTGTTCAAGCACACGCCGAGCAGGTCCAGGAACCGGGCGATATCGGCGGGCGTGACGCTGAGATTGGGGCGGGTGCGGATGCTGGCCGTCCCGGCCCCGAGCAGCAGCAGATCGTGTTCTTGCAGGGCGATCTCGGTCAGGCGGGCGCGCGTGGCCGCATCGGGCAAGGTGAATCCCTGATACAGGCCCATGCCGCGGACGTTGCTGACCAGGCGCGGGAAGCGGCCTTGCAAGGCGCGCAGGCCATCGGCGAGCTGCTCGCCGCCGGTCGCGGCCCCGGCGACCAGGCCTTCGTCCTCGACGACCTGCCACTCCTGGCAGAAGCGGACCATGTCCACCAAGCCGCCGCCCCAGGTGCTGTCCAGCACGCCGATGTCGGGCAGCGGCTCGCGCATGAACAGCGCGCCCAGGGCGAACTTCTTGCCCACGGCGACCGCCTGCGGCGGGTACGGCAGGTCGAACTGGTCGATGGCGAACAGCGTCCCGGTCGGACCCGCCGACGTCTGGACTTCGTCTACGCCCAGGCCGACTTCATAACGATGTGCCAGCTCGGACAGGCCCCGGAACCAGGCGGGCTGGGCGCACCGCTGGCCGCCCGCGCCCTGGATCGGCTCCACGATGATGCCCACGATGTCCTCGCCCATCTGCGAGAGGATGCCCTCGATCAGCTCCAAACTCTGGCGCGTCCGGGCGTCGTTCTCGGCGGGCGGCGCGTCGTTGTCCACGGCGGGGAACGGCACCTTGATGTTGCCCGAGGCGGCCAGGCCGTGGAAGTCCTGGGTGGCGACCGGGTCGGCGGTCTGTGTGACCTGGAGCGCGTAAACCGTGCGCCCATGAAAAGCCTGGTCAAAGTACAGAAACCGACGGTTGGCCGAGCCGCCGCGCCGGCCCTTGTGCTGGCGCTTGTTGTTGTGCCAGGAGAGCAGGTACTTGAGCATGTTCTCGACGGCCTCGGCCCCGGAGTTGACGGCGTACACTTCGCGCGTCTCCAGGCCCAGCATGGACCGGGGCGAGAGCCGGTGCAGCAGGCGGTAATAGTCGAGGCACGGGACGGTCAAAAAGTCGGGGTTTGCGACCTTGTTGTTGGCGGCCAGGGCGAGATTTCGCAGATACTCAGGCTCTTGCAGGCGCGGGTGGTTGTGGCCGACGAGCTTCGAGCCGTAGTAGCCGGCCCAATCCAGAATGCGCTGGCCGTCCACGGTCGCCAGTGTCATCCCCTCCCCGCCGGCCAGGTCCAGGACGAACGGCCAGGGGTGATAAATGACGTAGCGCTGCATCTCGGCGATGAGACCCTGCGAGATCGGGCCGGGGTAGCGGGGGACTGCATCAGTGCCTGAATCCATGCCGAATGCCATAGGAGATTGTAGCACATCCGGCCCTTCAGGCGGGCACACGGTCTTCCGACAATAGGGGCAAAGACGGTGTGATCATGGGGGCGAGATTATGAAGTCATTCGGTCGAGGCGACGCGCGCGGGCAGGGGGCGCTGGCGGGGCGGCTGATCCTGGTCACCGGGGCGTCCAGCGGGATCGGCTACGGCACGGCCCGGCGGCTAGCCCAGGTCGAAGGGGCGCGCGTGGTCGCCGTCGCGCGCCGCCGCGTGTTCCGCGTCGAGGCGCTGGCGGCCCAGGTGCGCGAGCAGGCCGGGGAAGACCGTATTTTTCCGCTGACCACCGACATGGCCGACCGGGCGCAGGCCGAGGCCGTCGTCCGGCAGATCGAAGACCAGTTCGGGCGGCTGGACGGGTTCATCCACGCCGTCAACCGCGCCCTGCACCTGACCGCGTTGGAAGTCAGCGACCACGAGTTCGACCTGACCATGCAGGTCAACGTCAAGAGCGCCCTGTACGGCGTCCAGGCCGTCGCGCCCGCCCTGCGCCGGGCGGGCACGGGCGGCATCGTCATCTACAACCCGACCCCGCGCGAGACGGCCGGCTTCGTCGCCGCCGAGGCCGTCTACGCCGCCGCCGCCCACGCCCTGTCCGCCCTGACGGCGGGCTGGACGCGCCAGCTCGACGGGTCCGGCGTCGGCGTCCGCGAGGTCGCCCCCGCCCCCGACGGCGACGGCACCGAGGCACCCACCCTGGGACGTCGGTCGGGCGTCGTGACGCACGACTCCCTGCTGGTTTCGGCCCTGCACGAGGCGCTTTCCGCGCCCGCCGCCGCGCCGCCCGGCCCCAAGGTCGCGCTCCCCCAGTTCCGCGCGCCCCAGACCCTCCGCTCCCACGGCGGCCTGGTGCTGAAGGAGTTCTGAACTTCCCCCGCCTCGCCGCGTCTTTCTCCCCAACGGAGGCCCGAACCCGCCTCCCTCACCAGAGGAGAAAACCGATGAAGACATTCACCCTGGCCCTTGCCACCCTCGGCCTGGCCGTCGCCGCCCCGACCTTCGCCCAAATCCCCACACGGACTGCGCCCGCGCAAGGCCACCGCCACGGCGGCGGGAGACTGCAAAAGCTGGCCGCGCACCTGGGCCTGAGCGACGCGCAAAAGGCGCAGCTCCGCCCGATCCTCCAAAGCGCCCGGCAGCAGACGAAGGCGATCCGGGCCGATGCGACGCTGACGCCTGCCGCGCGCCAGGCCAAGATGAAGGACCTGCACCGCAGCACCCGCCGGCAGATGCTGGCGATCCTCACCCCCGAGCAGCGCCAGAAGCTGAAGACCATGCGCCCCGGCAAGCCGGGCAACGGCTGATGCAGCAGTAGAAAAAGCAGAAGCGGCCCGGCGGGACAATCCCGCCGGGCCGCTTTTGTTCGTGCCCTTCTCTTCAAATCTCGCCGGTCTCCTGGAACGGCCAGCGGGGCAGCGGCTCGCGGGCGGCGATCCAGGTATTGGGGATGCTCCCAGCGCCCGCCGAGAGCGCGACGATGCCGCCGACCATCGCGCAGGTCGTGTCCCGATCGCCCAGGCCGCTGACGGTGAGCCACAAGGCTTCCTGGTAGCTGTCCAGGTGCCCACCGGCGCACCAGAGGGCGAAGGGACACGTATCCGGGGCGGAGATGTCGTGGCCGCTGCCCAGGGCGGACACCGCCAGCGTGACCGAGGCGGAGGGGTCCAGGTCGCGGGCATGGCGGATATTCTCGCGAACGACGCTGTCCGGGACGTGGGGCAGGACCGAGTCTAGAAACTCCTGGCGACTGGGGTACGGGCCGCCGGCGACTCGCGCCGCCAGGGCCGCGCCGACTGCGACGGCGATGGCCCCGGCGGCGGCCTCCGGGTGGGCGTGAGTCACGTCGCTCGACCGGGCCGCGTTCTCGACGACCAGGGCCAGGTCATCGGCGAAGTAGGCCCCGAGCGGCGCGACCCGCATGGCCGCGCCGTTGCCGAACGACCCTTGACCCCCGAACAGCCCGCGCGCCAGCGACGGCCACGCGCCGGGTAAGGCCATACGCGGCAGGATGCCGTGCATGGCCGGGCCGTACCCGCGCCGCATGTCATAGCGCCGGGCGAAGCCCAGCGCCAGCCGGTCTTGATTGAGCTCCCCCGATTGACGCAGAACGGCGATGACGGATAGGGCCATCTCGGTGTCGTCTGTATAATGCCACGGCGGCGCGGGCAGCGTCCGGGCCTCGATCAGATCGTTGACTTTGTACGGGTCAACAAAGAACTGCTCGCCGAAGGCGTCCCCCACGGACAAGCCTTCCAGGGACAGATAGGCCCGCGCCAGGCGGGCGTCCGGCGATGATTCAAGTGTCATGAGAGAGGTCTCCAGGCGCACAGGACAATGTGGGTGACCCATACGTTAGATAGGATTCAGCCGTCATGTAAGCTCCGCAATCGCTTCCAGCCGCTGTAATAGCTGAGGCTCGCGCCGCTGGCTCGCGTCATCCGGCATGAGATGACTGGAAAGCGCTTCCCGGAAGTCGGCGTCCGCGAGCAGCCGCCGGACTTCTCTGGACAAGAACAACCGCACGTCGTCGCCGGTGGCGGCAATCTCTGACGTGAGTTCAGGCCGCCCGTCCAGGACGGCGATGACGTCCGCCATGTCACGGCTGGCAAAGTAGTCACCGCTGCCCTCCCGCTTGGGGTCGCTGAAGGCTTCCAGCTTGGTAGCAACGAAGTAAGGGGCCGTCACCAGGCGGACCGCCAGGCTGTCCCCCAGCGGAACTCGCGTGGCCGTTTCGAGGACCCCAGGATACCAGCGGTTGCTGAAGCCGAGGATGGTCGCATCGGTCGGCATGACGTCCACGAGGACGCCGGCGATGTTCCAGCGGCAGATCACCTCTCGGACGTGCGTGAACGCCAGCTCACGTAACGTCTCCTCGAGTCGATAATAGCCGGCACGGGAATCAACCGCAACGACAACGTCCACATCCTCCGTGAAACGTGCTTCAGGGGCGGCGGTATCTGTCAGAAGCAGCCCCGTCACGGCCCCGCCTAGAAATACGACTCTTTCCAGGAGAGGCCCAAGCCGCGCCGCGACATGGCGGATCCTGGTCACCCCGGCCCGCTCGTCATCTGGCATAGGAATCGGTCACGCCTTCTCGAAGCCGGTGCTTTAGCTCCTGAACGGCCAGGGCCGCCTCGCGCGCCCGCGAGTCGCGGATGACATCCACCAGGGCAAGAAGCTCATACAGCCGCGTGTCCGCGGCCGCGGCCTCCGGCACGGTCTTGTAGAGGGGCGAGAAGGAATAGCCCCGCGTCTCGCCGAGGGGGTGCGGCCAGACCGGCGGGTCGTCAGAAAACCGAATCACTTCGCACAAAGGGGGCGCGGCATAGCCGGTCGGCATTCCCCGCGTCTGCCCGCCCCGATCCGGCGGGAAGGCGTACTTGACACCGTGGATCAGGAACTCTTCAAGCGCCCTCCGGCGGGGGCTGTGGTCCGTGAGGTGGATCAGCCGCGCCCCCGCCAGGCGTTTCAACCCCTGGAAGACCTCCGAGTGGCTCAGGAACACCTGTGACGCCAGCGAGCGGACGCTCCAAGACTGCCCCTGGAGCGCAACCGCCTTGAGTACGACAACGACATCTTGCGGTTTAAGTACCATCATATAGCGTTCGCAGTTCGCGAACTGCGAACATCGTACCCGAAATGCCTCAAATCTCGCCGGTCTCCTGGAACGGCCAGCGGGGCAGCGGCTCGCGGGCGGCGATCCAGGTATTGGGGATGCTCCCAGCGCCCGCCGAGAGCGCGACGATGCCGCCGACGATGGCGCAGGTGGTGTCGATGTCCCCCAGGCCGCTCGCCGTCAGCCGCAAGGCTTCCTCGTAGTCGCCCAAATGCTGCCCGGCGCACCAGAGAGCGAAAGGGACCGTATCCGGGGCGGTCGCGTTGTAGCCGCAGCCCAGGAGGCGGGCGGCCTCGCGCACGGTTGTCTCCGGGGGCAGAGTCGCGGCCAGCCGCAGGCCGTCCGCGACCGCGCCGGACGGGACGTGGGGCAGGATCAAAGCCAGGAAGTCAGCACAGAAAGGCGGCGGCTGGCCGTACAGGCGCGCGGCGTGGGCGGCGGCAGCCGCGACGGCGACGGCCCCGGCCACGCCTTCGGGGTGCGCATGGGTGACGACGGCGGACCGTGCGGCCTGCGCGGCGGCGCGGGCAGGGTCGTCGGCGAAATAGGCCCCCAGCGGCGCGACTCGCATGGCCGCGCCGTTGCCGAGTGACCCCTCGCCGCCGAACAGGCGCGGGGTCAGCATCCGCCATATGCCGCCGAGGTAGATCATGGGGACCAGCCGGTTCATGGCATCGCCGTAGCCCCGGTCTTCCTCGTAGTGGACCGAGAAGTTCGTTGCCAGTGCGTCCCGGCCGATCTTCCTGCGCTGCCGCAGGACCGAGAACACCGAGAGCGCCATCTGCGTGTCATCCGTGTAGTGCCACGGCGGATGGGCCAATGTCCGCGCGGCAATCAGCGCGTCCGCCCCCGACGTGAAGTAGCGCTCCCCGAAGGCATCGCCAACGGACAGCCCCTCCAAGGACAGGGCGGCGCGAGCCAGGCGGGCGTCCGGGGACGAGTTGGTCTCCGTGGTCGGTGTTGTGTCGGTGTTCATGGGCGTGTGGCTCTTTTCATCATCCCCTGCCCTATTCCTCCCTGCCGTTGATGTGCGGTAAAAAAGCCATTGACTTTTTTATCAATATGCGTTATTATGATTAAAGTAGCGATTTGATAATATAGGAGAAGACGCAGATGTGGCAACGGTTCACCGAGCGCGCCCGCAAGGCCGTGTTCTACGCACAGGAAGAAGCCATAAAGTGGGGTGAGAACTCCGTCAGCCCGGAACACCTGCTGCTTGGGCTGATCCGCGAGGACGACAGCTTCGCCGCGCGCATTTTGGAGCGTCTCGGCGTCAGCCGGGACCTCATCCGCTCCGAAGTGGAAAGGCAGCTCACGCGGAGCGACGGCCGGCTAGGGCAAGATATGCAGCTCACAACAGCGGCCAAAAAGGTCGTTGATCTCGCTTATGGCGAGGGGAAGCGGCTAAGAAACAACTACATCGGCGGTGAACATCTGCTGCTGGCGCTGCTCGCGGAGGGGGAAGGACTGGCCGCCAGAGTTTTAACGGAGCTGGGCCTGACTCTGGACGCGACTCGGGAACAAGTGCGAAAGTTTCAAGAGGAGGCCGAAGCCAAAACGGCGTCTGAAGAGCTTCTGAGCCTGGATGAAGCCGTCAAGTTCCTGGGCACCAGCAAGCCCACGCTGTACCGATTGCTGGGTCAGGACGAGATCAAGGGCCTCAAAGTCGGTCGTCAGTGGCGGTTCCGCCGCGCCGACTTGGTCGCCTACATGGAGCGAAGCCCGGTCGCAGTCGCCGCTGCGCCGAAGGAGGATTTAGACATGGAACTCGCGTTTTTTGCCCAGCAGTTATCTGAGCCGGAGGCGGACGGCATAGCCAGCCCCGAGACCAAGACCATCCGACTCGCGCACAAGATCATGCAGCTCGCTATCAGCGCGAAGGCCAGCGACATCCATCTGGAACCGACACGGGAGGACTTCGGGCTGCGCCTGCGCGTGGACGGCGTCTTGCAGGAGACGCGGCGGCTGCCGATCAGCGTCCGCGAGTCGCTGACGGCCCAGTTCAAGACGATGGCCGAGATGGACGTGAACGAGAAGCGGCTGCCCCAGGACGGGCGCATCCCCCTCCGGTACGAGGACAAAGACTTCACCGTCCGGGTCGCCAGCGTCCCTTCGATCTACGGCGAGTCCATCGCCATGCAGGTCTCGGCGAAACAGGACCTCCTGGTGACCCTGGACTCGCTCGCCCTGACTCCCAACGACCTAACGCAGTTGCGCGATCTTTTGCGCCGGCCCTACGGCCTGATTTTGGCTGCCGGGCCGAACGGGAGCGGCAAAATGAGCCTGCTGTATTCGTGTTTGCAAGACATCGCCGGCGGCGAAAAGAAGGAGGTGACGATTGAAGACCCAATCGAGCAAATCCTGCCCCATGTGACCCAGGTGCAGGTGAACAAAAAGGGCGGGCTGACGTTTGCCGCCGGCCTGCGCGCGCTTTTACAACAGGACCCGGACGTGATCCTGGTCGGCACTCTGTCCGACAGCGAGACCGCTGCCCTCGCCGCCGAGGCGGCGTTGACGGGCCATCTTGTCCTGTCCGCCCTCCAGGTCGGCGATGCGCCGTCCGCCCTGCTGCAACTGATGGACCTGGGCCTGCCCCCGCACCTGGTGACGTCCACGGTCGTCGGCGTCGTCGCCATGCGCCTGTGCCGCCGCCTCTGCGACCACTGCAAAGCGCCCGCCGACATCTCGGACGAGCCGACTCTGAGCCACGTCATCCGACTCGCACGAGAGGGCGGCTATGATGCCCCGCCCTCCGCCGTCTTTTACCAAGGCCGGGGCTGTGAGCGGTGCCGGGGCCGGGGCTACGCGGGCCGGATCGCGCTGTACGAGGTGCTGACGATGTCCAGCGCCCTGGCCGAAGCCTTGCTGAGCCGGGCACCTGCCGAGGAATTGATGGCCCTGGCCGTCGCGGGCGGCATGAGGACGCTGCTGGCGGACGGCATCCGCAAGGCTGTGGACGGGCAGACGACGGTGGAGGAGGTGCTGCGCGTCGTTTCCGTGTCGGCGTAGTGGGATTTCTTAGTTCTTTTGGAACAGGGGGCTGTCACGCTGGAGGTAGCCGCGCAGGCGGAGGACGGCCTGGGTGTGGAGCTGGTAGACGCGCGACTCGGAGACGGACAGAACCTTGCCGATCTCTTTGAACGTCAGGCCCTCGAAGTAGTACAGGGAGATGACCAGGCGCTCGCGGTCGGGCAGCCGGTCGATGCCCACCGAGAGCGCGCCCTTGCGGGCGGACATCTCGACGTCGGCGACGACGTTGGCGTTCTCGTCCTGGAGGACGTCGGCGAGGCGCAGGGTCTCGCCGTCGCCGCTGCCGCCGCCGAGCAGCAGGTCGTCGAGGGAGAGGACGTTAGAGCGGCTGGTGTTGACCAGGAGCTTGAGCAGGTCTTCCTCGGAGATGCCCATCTCCTCGGCGACCTCGGCCTCGGTGGCGGGGCGGCCCGTCTGGGTTTCGAGCTTGTGGTAGGTGCGCTCCAGGGTCTTGACGTTGTCGCGGACCGAGCGGGGCACCCAGTCTTCCTCGCGCAGCATTTCCAGGATCGCGCCGCGGATAAGGGCGATAGCATAGGTCTCGAACTTGACCTGGCGCGAGACATCGAACTGGTCCACGGCCTTGATCAAGCCCATCACGCCCGCGCTGACAAGGTCGTCGCGCTCCAGGTTGGGGGGGAGGGAGGTGACGACGCGGCCCGCCGTGATCTTAACCAGGTAAGCGAAGTGATTGATGATCTGGTCGCGGGCCTTCTGATCCTTGCGATTCTTGAATCGGTTCCACAGCTCAGGGATGTTGGGGGCGCTTGTCATGGGCGGTCTTTATCGGGCGATCCTACTTCACGCTCAAGGCGCGTCTTTGGGCGGGGGCGGGGCTGCAGCCGCGGCTTCGTCCGGGGCGGCGGGCGTCGTCTGGTCGAAGTGCCGGCCACGCCCGTCGGCGGGGGGCAAGGCGGGCTGGCGCAGGGCTGACCGCAGGGCCAGGCCACCCAGGCCGAAAAGCACGAACGCGGCACCCACCCGCAACAGGCAGGTCCAAACGTCTACGGCGGCGGCAAAACTGACGCCGCCGACGATCAGGCCGGCCAGGGCAGCCACTCGCCAGGGCAAGCGTTCCACGAACGGGTTCATCGGTGCCCCCGCCGGGTCAAACGCGGCCCAAGTGACGTCACTGTCTTCAATTGCTTCCCGGTAAATGTTTCCCAGTATACCACACGTCAAGTGCCATTGCAATAAATCAGGGGCGGGCAGACTGCGGCGAGAGGGCGAACGCGGAGACGTCGGCGCGTCCGTCGGAAACTCGCTCCGCACCGGTCCCGTCGGCGTTAACCCGCATCAGGTCGTGGCCGCCCGCCCGCCGGGCCAGGAAGTAGACCTGGCCGCCGTTCTGGGAGAACCGCGCCGCGCCGCACTCGCCGCGCGCCAGCAGGCGCGGCGGGCTTCCAGGGGCGCTTGGGACCAGGAACAGGCCGATCTCGGAGCGGCGGGCGAGGTCGGGCTGGCGCCACACCTCCACGGCGATCTGCGCGCCGTCCGGGGAGAACACGGGGTTCTGCGGGCCGGATGTGGAGCCAGGGGGCAGCAGGAAGAGCCAGCGCCGGAAGACGCCCGCCGGGTCGAACAAGGCCAGCCCTGAGACGGTGCGGCTTTGGGGCGCGGGCGCGTGGAGCAGGGCGACCGCCATCTGCGAGCCGTCAGGCGACCAGGCCAGGGAGAGGGCGTCGGCGGCGGCCAGCGGCAGGCCGCCCGGCTGGTCGTTCTGGGTCACGTGCGGCGCGGCGTCGAGGGCGGGCAGGACGGCCAGCGTCTGGGTGCCACCCGAGTCGAGTACGGCGGCCAGGCCCGGCGGCCCCGCAGGCGCGCCGGGCCGCCAGGCGAAGGACGTCACCGAGACGGCCTCCCGCGCCGGCCCCCCGCCCGCCGCGTCGGGGCGGGCACCGGCGCCGCCCGCCGAAGGCAGGAGCAGCGCGGCGTCGCCCTTGCCGGCCTCCAGCACGGCGAGCGACGCCCCGGAAAGGAACCCGAGCAGCGTGTTGCTGTCCGGCGCGAAGGCCGGCAGCAGCTTCGCCCCCGCCGTGTGCGTCACCGGGAGCGGGTTCTGGCCGTCGGCATCCGCGACGAAGATTTGATTCTGACCGCCCGCCTGGCTGGAGAAGGCGACTTGCGAGCCATCGGCCGTGAAGGCCGGGGACGCGGCGGGCAGCGAGGTGATCCGCCGCGCCCCGGCCCCATCCGGGCCGGCGACCCACAAGTGCGGGACGCCGGGCGAGCCGGCATCGGACGCAGACACGATCAGGCCCGCCGTGTCCACGAACCGGCGCGGCTTAGGGGCGAAGATCAGGAAGTAGAGCAGGGCGAGGAGGGCGGCCAGCAGAACCGGGATGACGAGCCAGGGCGGCAGGCGGCGTCGCCGGCGCTCGGGAAGAAGCGTGGATTCATAGACGGGCCGCCCGGTCGGGCGCGGCGCGTTGAGGTTGAAGGACGATTCAGGGGTGGGTTGGTCAGCCATGGTGTCTCGCTGCACGGGGTTTGCGTGTTGCGAGGGCCATTATACCTGGTATCGGCGCAGCAAGGCGGTCCGAAAATTGGTCAGGCGGCCCTAGACTTGGTCAGCCGGACGACGGTGTTCCCGCCCTCGGCGAGCACCTGGACGCTATCCACGAGGGCCAGCATCAGGCCGAAGCCGCGGCCGTGGGTTGCGAACTCGTCTTCGGGGAGCCGCCCGTAGTCATCCAGGTCGGGGTGGAAGCCGTTGCCCCGGTTGCGGACGTCGATCTGCAAGCGGTCGTCGCCCAGAGACCGGCAGTGGACACAGAAGCGCGGGTCGGGCTGTCCCGCGCCGCCGTAGTTGACCGCGTTGTTGCAGGCCTCGCCGACGGCCAGCAGAAGGGCGTCCGCGTCGTCCTCGCCCCACGCCCGGCGGCGCAGGAAGTCGGCGACGGCCCGGCGGACAGACCCCACCTGCTCCGGGGCAGCGGGGAGGTCGATCTCCAGGCAGTCGCGTTCGTCCGAAGTTTGCTCGGTCATGGTACTTCACTTCTTTTCTTCGTCACGAAGACACTACAGTATCGGCGGGCACCCCGTGGAAACACAGGGCCTTGAGGCGGCAGCGTCAGGCGCGGCGCAGCGACAGCAGGTTGGCCGCAGTGGCGATCAGGTGCCTTTCTTGACCGTCGAAGGCGGGCCGCCGGGGCGCGCGGACGAGTATCAAGACGCCGCAGGGCGGGCCTCCGGGCGGGCCGGGGATCGGCGCGACCAGCGTCGGCGCGGCGTGGCCGGGCGGCAGCAGGGCCGCGCCCCCCGCCGACTCGACCTGTGCGGCCAGATCGCGCAGCAGGACGTCCATGTCGGCGTCGCCCTCCCCTCCCGCGCGGCGGAACACGGCGTCCGGCGGCCCGCCGCCGGAGGAGTCGGCGTAGAAACGCAGGACGCCCGCTTCGGCACGGGCGGCTTCCCCCAGCAGACGGAGGACGGCGGGGAAGAGTTCCCCGGCGGGGCGCGAGCCGGTCAGCATCTCCGAGAGCGCCCCCAGGGCCTGCAAATCGTCCAGCCGGTGTCCGGCCTGCTCCACCAGCAGTGCGTTCTGGAGGCCGACGCTGGCCTGGCTGGCGAAGGTGATCATCAGCCGCATCTCGTCGGGCGTGAAGCGGCGCGGGCCGCGCGTGTAAACTTCGAGGACCCCCAGGACGTCGCGGCCCAGCTTCAGCGGGACGCCCAGGTAGCCGACGACGCGCTCGCGGGCGGCAAAGGCGGGCAGGACGAAGCGCAGGTCCTTGGCGACGTCCTCAATGGTCAGGGACCGCCCGCGCCGGGCGACGAAGCCCGTCGCCGTCTCGGGGCTGCGCCCGCCGTCGCCCGGCGCGAGGGGCAGGAGGGCCGAAAGCGGCGTCTTGAAGCCCGCCGCCGCCCGCGCGGTCAGCCCGCCCCCGGCGTCCAGCACGAACAAAGCCGCCCGGTCGGCCCCGGTCATTTCGAGGGCGAGGTCGGCGATGGTCTGGGCCGTCTGCCGCCCGTCCAGCGACGAGCCGAGGGCGCGCGCGATGCGCCGGACGCCCTTGCGAATCTCCTCGGCCTGCTGCCGCGCCTCCTCGTACATCTGGGCGTTGGCGATGGCCGCGCCGACCTGGTTGGCGATGGTATACAGCAGCTCCATCTCGCCGACCGTGAACAGGCGGCGGCGGCTGCTCATGGCGTGCAGGACGCCGATCACCGAGTCGCCCGACTGGAGCGGGACGCTGACCAGGGACGTCACGCCCTCGCCGTCGATGGGACACGACCGATTACGGTGGTCCGCCGAGACGTCCTGGACGGCGGTGGGCGTCTCGAACTCCAAGACCCAGCCGGCGATGCCCTCGCCCAGGCGCGGGTTCATGGTCTGGGCGGTCTCGCGGCGGATGTTGCGCGAGGCCTTGATCTCCAGGTGGCCTGTCGCGGGGTTGTAAAGGAACAGGGCGAACTTATCCACGTGGAGCAGGGCCAGGACGCTGTCGGCGACGAAGTGGATGACGCGGTTGAGGCTCAGGGTCGCCCCGACGGCCTGGGACAGCTCGTACAGCGCGGCGGCCTCCTGGGCGCGGCGCGTGGCGTCCTCGTAGAGCCAGGCGTTTTCCAGGGCGACGGCGGCCTGGCTGGCGACGGCAGACAGCAGCGAAGCATCCGCCGCACTGTAGGCCCCCGCCTGGCGTGAGCCGACGACCAGCAGGCCCTCCGGGACCGTCCGGGCCACCATCGGCGCGAGCAGGAGGGAGCGCATTCCGGGCAGCGGCAGGTCCTCAGCGGGATCACCCCCGACGTCGTTGATGCGCAACGGCTGGCCTGACTGGAGGGCGCGGGCGGCCATCCCCGCCCCGTCGGCGGAGAGCTGCCGGTCCTGATCGCCCTCGGCCAGCCCCCGGTCCGCCCCGATATACAGCCGCGTCCGCTCGTCGCTGAGGAGGAAGACCGCCCCCGCCGTCATCTCCATGCTCCCGGCCATCGTCTCCACGACGCTCGAAAGCACCTCCTGGACGTTCAGCGACGACGAGGTGGTCTGCGCAGCCCGGAACAGGATGTCGCGCTCCTGCTGCTTGCGGGCGGCCTGGCGGCGCAGGTCGTCGGTCCGCAGGGCCTGAGCGGCGAGGTCGGCGAGCGTCTGGAGCCGCAGCAGGTCGGCCCCGCTGAAGGCCGCGTCGCCCCGCCGGTTCAGCACAGTCAGCGCCCCCGAGGGCCGGCCATCCCGGAACAGCGGCACGACCAGGGCCGAGCGGAGGCCGACGCCGGCCCGCGCGCTCGGGTCGGCCGCGTCGGCCTCGGACGACATCGGGTGGGGCCGGTGGATCAGGGTCAGCTCCCCGGTCAGGGCGGTCCGACCTGCCAGGGCGTCCTCGACGCGCACCGTCTGGCCGACGATGTCGGCGGCGTCCTCTCCGGCCACGGCGGCGAAGTCCAGAAGGGCGCGGGCCGGGTCCAGCAGGCTGACGGCGGCGGACGCCGCGCCGGTCAGGACACGCGCCTTCTCAGTGATGAGCGCGAGGGTGACGCGCGCGTCCGACTGCCTGGCGATGGCTCCCACCAACTCGTGCAGGGCGATGAGATGGGAGTCCAGCGAAGAAACATCAGACGGGGCGGATTCCGGCGCGGGGGGGACGGGCGGAGACGGTTTGTGCGGGGGAGCACCGGGAGGAGCGGCCTGGCCCAAGCCTGCATCGCCCAAACCCGCGTCGGGGGCTGCGTCCACGGGGGGTGCGGAGTCCATAGAAGGGCGAGCGCCTGTCCTGTCGAATGGGCTGGATCGCGCAGGTGAAGCCGCTCCCGGAAGGGGCCGCTTGCGTGATCGGCCTCATTGTGTCATAATCAAGAGTGTCTGTCAAGGGATAGACGGCGGAGACCCGCCGGGAACACGCAAGCGCCTCCTATGATCTTCCGTCCCTACCCGCACCCCACCGCCTTCTCCCGCGTGTTCAGCCTGCTGCTCGGCCTCGGGCTGCTGCCGGGAGTCGCCGCCGCACAGACGCCTGCCGCCCCGACAACGCCTGCCGCCCCGACGCACCTGCGTACCTCGGCTGACGTGCCGCCGCTGGAGACACAGCTCCCGCCGCCCACCGACCAGCCGCCCCCCGAGGTGCCGCTGCCCAGCCCGATTCCCCTGGGGCGCGGCTTCCTTGTCAGCGGTGCCCTCGACATCCGAACGCGCACGGCGACGACGGGCCGGAGCGGCGGCTTCTGGGTCAACGCCACCGAACTCGACATCCAGCACCCGATTACCAGCAAGGGGACGGCGCGCGGCAACCTGTTCCTCCAGCTCCTGGCCGAAGACCCGCCCGACCTCGCGCGCGGGAGAGACGTGCAGGTCGGCGAGGCGTACTTCGTCTACCGCCTGCCCGTCGAGACGGACTTCGGCTCGACCGCCTACCTCAAAGTGGGCCAGTTCCAGATACCGTTCGGCCTGCTCGCCGTCTACGACCCGCACCTGCTGATCCTGCAGCCGCTGTACGCACAGTCGTTGGGCCTCCGCACCGACTTCGGGGCGGCCCTCTCGGGCCGGCTGTACGGCGTCCTGAACTACGACCTTTCGTTCACCACGGGGACGGGACCGGGCCACATCGACATCAGCCCGACCCGCGTGTACTCGTTCCGGCTGGGCCGCACCTTCACCACGCGCAACGGCGTCGTCAACGTCGGCGGCTCCCTGCTGCAAGGGCGGCTCCCGATCACGGACATTTCGGCCGACAACCCGTTCGCCGTCGAACTACCCCCTTCAGGCCGCGTCCGGCCCGACCGGGGCGGCTTCGTCTCTAAGAGCCGCATCGGGGGCGACGGCTCCTACGGCTTCAAGCGAACCACCGCGCGGGGCGAGGCGGTCATCGGGGCCGACGGCCCGCAGCGCATCCTGGGCTACTACGCCGAGGGGGACTATCGCTTCACGGGCCGGACCAGCGCTGCGATCTCGCGCTCGCTGTTCGTTTATCCTGCGGGCAACAGCAGCGCCACGCGCGAGTCGCTGGGCCTGACCTACGCTTCCAGCGCGAACCTGACCTTCCGGGGCCTGTATCAGTACCTGCGCGACGTCCCCCGCGATGTGGCCGGCCAGGTGCGCCACCGCCTCACGTTCCAAGTCCTGCTGCGGTTCTAACTCTTATGTCCACCCCTCCCCCATCCCCTCCGTCTGCTCCCAATCCCCCTCCTAAGCCCGTTTTGAAGCCGTTCTGGAAGTGGCTCCTGCGCGCCACCACCGCCACCGCGATGCTCCTGTTCCTCGCGCCGACGTTCTACGTCCTCAAATACTATGGCCTTGACAGGCCGCGCGAGGAGGCGCTTGCCCGCCGGCCGGAGATGATGGGCGGCCCGGAGACGGACCCGGACGCGCTCCTCCGGGCGTCACGCCTGGCGGGAGACCTCCACAAACCCGCGTCCTCCCGTCAACGGGCAATCAGAGGGATCGGGCTGACACTGCGGCGGCCCGGCATCGGCTGGAAGAGGCCGCTGGAATGCCTGACGGCGAAGGCGACGCTGGCAGACATAGCGGCAAAAGACCCGGACCCCGCCGTGCGGGCGGCGGCCTCGGAGGAGATCGGGAAGGTGGCACAACAGGGGGCTGTGATCAGGCGTTAGGAACCCTCCCCGGCGGCGAGCCTGTAGCCTGCTTCCCCATCACCGGAAAAATACTTTGTGTTTTTTGTACGCGGGGCTTGACAAGGCTGCCCGGATGCCTTACAATGGCCCAAAGCCACAGACGCCAGCAGTTCCGGCGCCTGCGACACGCTAGGAGAAACCCTGTCATGTCCCAGCCCGCCACTGCCCGCCCCCACCTGTGCCTTTACTTCGTTAAGGTGTGCTGCCTCCTCCTCTGCGTGTCCGCGCCCCTGCTCGCGCCGCACCCCGCGCGGGCGCAGAGGCCCTCCATCTGGCAGGCCTACCCCTGCGACGCCCACGGCAACCCCGACTACAACAGCCCAGACAGCAACGGCTTCTACACCATGAGCGGCACCGAGAGCGTCAACACCGCCAACTCCTACCCCGCCCCCATGATCAGCGCCGCCCTCGCAAGCCCCCGCGTCTACGGCGGGTATCTGGGCGCGGGCTTCCCCCTGGACCTCTATGTGTGCGCGGGCAGCCCCCAGGACCTCTCCCCGCTCCCCTTCAGCTGCGCCGTCACCGGCAACGGCAGCGGCCTCGGCTCCTGGAGCAGCGGCTTTTTCGACGCCCAGGCCGGCAACTACGCCTACAATGGCTACAACATCACGCAATATTCCGTCCCCGCCTCGTTCGGCTCCCCCAACAGCGGCCCGATTAACGGCTCCGTGACCGTGGACCTAGACGGGCAGCTCGTGCTCTACTTCAACGAGCAGTGGATGGGCGACGGCCCGCCCACAATCCCGATGCCAGACCACCTCGACCTGCTCATCAGGACGGGCCTGACGGCCACCGCCGGCATCACCTACGACCCCTCGGCCTCACCTTCCGGCGTACCCTCGGGGCTGTACGCGGCGGCGATGGCGACGGACGGGCCGCCCTTCAACGAGACGGCCACGGCCTCGGCGGGAGCGCCCCCGGCGGGCACAGCCGCCGGCGGGCACAGCCGCCGGCGGGCACAGCCGCCGGCGGGCACAGCCGCCGGCCCCGGCTCGGTGGTGGGCTATCATGTGGTGCGGGCTGCGGTGGACCCGGTGACGCGGATCGCCGAGGTATACCTGAGCGGGCAGACGCACCTGGTGGCGTCTGACATGGCACCGTACCAGGTGGGGGCGCAGACGGACCCGTCCTCGGCCCTGGCCCACGGCCTGATCACCGGCGGCGTCAAGATACCAGGGTATGGGTCACTCAACGGCACGTACATCAACAAGGACCTGCCGACCAACACCACCTACCAAGCCCTGCCCAATCCGCTCGTCTTGTACGGCGGCTCCGTCCGCTCCACATCCGACGAGCTGCTGCTTAACGCCGCCGACCCGAACCCGATCCCAGGAACCACCTACACCTGGTATGCCTATGGCGCGGGGGGCTACGCGCCCCCGCCCGGCGGGCCGATCTGGAACGTCGTCATCCCCGCCAGTTCCGGCATCGACACGTTCCAGTGCCTGGTTCAGCCGCCCGGCGCGGAGCCGACCATGAAGATTCTCAACGTGGAAGTGGGCGTCCGCACCGACGACACCATCATGGTCGGCTGGATCGACGCCAACGGCGTCCCGATCAGCCCGGTGGGCGTCGATGCGCCGGTCGTCGCGGACCTGCCGCCCGGCCTCGGGACGGGCAAGCCCGGCTCCGACCCGCTTTACCCGTTCAACCCGGTCGCGGCCACGGCCCGCCTCTTCGCCTTGTCTCAGAACAATGACTTCCTGGACTACCTCTCCCTCAGCCCGTCGCAAATCTACACGCAGCTCGACAAGGACTACATCCTGGACTGGATGTTCAAGTACGCGCCCAACCCGGACCCGACGCCGACCCTCTTGGCCCTGGGGTCGCCCGACGCCACGGACCCGACCGGCCTCAGCACGACGCCGGACCTGACCACTCATGCTGGCTACATGGACTACCCCAAGCTCCAGGCGTACCTCGCCGACCCACACCGCTTCAAGTTGTTCAACCACTTCCAGGTGAAGTACCGGGTGGACGCGATAAACCCGGCCCTGTTCAACGGCCCGCCCACCATGCTACAGCAGGGCGCAATCGTCGGTGCCACCGTCAACCCCACGGGCCTTCCCCCCGACTTCGGCCCTATATTGAACACACTGTCACAACTGCCCTTCCCCTTTAACGTTGGCCCCATCGAAGCGGCCTGGGCCAACCACACCCTGCTTGACCCGCAGGCAGGCCCCGCGAACGGCCTCATCGGCCCTGTTCCGGCCACCGACCACATCTCCCAGTGCAACGACGGCAGCCCGGAGATACCCGCCATCCGCGCCTTCAACACCCTCACGGGGCTGGGCGTGGCGAACCCCCTGTTCTGGCAAAACATCGGTAGCAAGATCACGTTCAACTGCGGGGTGCCTGCGCCGACGCCAATCAACGAGAACTATCCCACCTACTACATCTACCAGAACGGTCTACTGGTGAAAGTAGTCAAGCAGGCCAAAACGCCGAACGGCCACTTCTACGCAAATCCTTACCCGTTCGGCACCGACCCCAGCTACGGCCTGCCGCCGCAGGGACCGGGGCAAATCCCAATGGTTCCTGGCCTGCCCTGCTTCCCGACCATACCCGGTGGGCGCAACGGGCTTGCCACTTTGCCCGGCGATACCTCGTCAAGCACCCCGGCTTACACCGTGCCGTAGGTGTTAGAATGATGCTCATAGTGCCGGGACAACAGGCTTGTCTCGGCACTCCGTCGGCACCCCATGCAAGATCACTGGTAGAAATGTGGCACCTATTGTCCCAACTTGCTCTTCTGTCTCGTACAACCCTTTTTTTGAGCCTTTTGGCGGTTAGTGGTTGCGCCAGTCAGAGCAAGCCACAGAGGATTCAGCAACCGCGGTCACTTGACGCCTATACTCTCAGCGGTGGCAAGATCGCGCATTTTACTCCATTGCCAGGAACATACGATGACCCCTCGGATAAGATGTTGCTGGTGGCAGCCGGTTTATCACACCTGAACGGCTCAGTCGCTCGTAGCGCACTGGTAACATTCCAGTCTAGTACCGGCAACAATTTAGTAGGTTGCCTCATCATCAACGACAACATCTTGGTCAATTTGGATGATTTCTGTCGACAAGCTTTCGGCTGGGAACAACCAGACGAGACCAGGAATAGCTTCGTGATAATTCACGGTGCTCCTTATAACGGGAAACCTTTTATCGAGAAAAGATCAGGCGAGATGTTTTTGTATAACAGGTCTCCCCAATATATACAGATTACTCCCGGCGTCCAGACTGTACTCGTGGGCGGAAGGCGCATCACGTTGCACCACCCGATCATTTGGCAGGACGGCGAACATCCACTCGGGGGGAACCACATCATGTTGCTGCCTGACTTACTTCAGTTATTCAGGGAACGCGACAAACAACTGGGTTATGGAGCGTCGGTGAGGAACGTGAAGATTGTCTATGACATCCGCGACTACCACAGGTGAGTCGGCCTGCCGCCGCAGGGGCCGGGGCAGATACCTCTGGTCCCCATCGTACCCTGCTTCCCTACAATCAACGGCGGGCGCAACGGCCTCGCCACTCTGCCTGGTGATGCCTCGTCGAGCACCCCCGCTTACACCGTACCGTAAGGCGAACGCAGATGACCAGGTTCTTCCCCGAAGGCTCGCGCGTCAGGTCGGCAGCATCCACAGCGGCGCTGCTGGCCCTGTGCCTGGCCCTGGCCGGGTGCAGCGCCGGACACAACAGCCGACCTGACCCCAGCCCCTTCAACACGCCGCCGCTGAACGCCTACGCCCTCAGCGGAGGCAAGATCACCCGCTTTATCCCGGATCCAAGTCTGCTTGACGATCCAGCCGATAGGGATATGTTGACGGCCTGCCGCATACTACCACTCGCCTCTAGATCGGCCCGGAGCGCATCTATAGTAATAACGACCACTCAATTTGGCCGGTTTCCCTTGCACGCCCTCATCGTTGGCACAGAACAGTTGGTCCTCCCAAGCGATCTAGCAACAATGGGGATACAGTTTGGTGGGGCTGGTGCGGATACACGCCAATTTATCCTCTACCCGTTATCCCAGCAGAGGATCGTGTTCCCTTTTAACAGCAAAACAGCATACGTCGGTACAAGAAGAATGCGACTAAGAACTAGCATAGTCTTGGCACCACAGACCAGGCAGCTCGTTATGTCCCTGCCTGATCTGTTGACCTTGCTGCGTGAGCGCGACCGCCAGCGCCATCAGCCGCCGTTCATCCGCAACGTGCAGGTTATCTATGACATCCGCGACTACCACAAGTGAGCCGGCCTGTCGCCACAGGAGCCAGAACAAGCCTCCTTAATCCCTGTGCGGCTCACGGCTCTGCCTTCACCCGCCTAAAGCCAGCAGCAGGAGCAGGGTCGCCAGGCTGTTTTGGAGGAAGTGGCCCACGATGGACGGGGCCAGGGACTTGCGCGTCTCGGCCAGCCGGGCGGATACGCCGAGCGGGGCCGCGTGAGGCGCTACCCCATCGCGATCTGCGTGAACAGGACTTCCAGGGCGAGCTGGCTGTTCGCGTTGCGCTCGATGGCCTGCCGGACGTCCAGCAGCAGGGCCAGGCCTCGCTCCATCCGGGCCGGCGGGCACGAGGCGGCCAAGGCGACGATCTCCTCGCGCCGGTCGGCGTTGACCGGCGAGGCGTGGACCGACCCGACCACGCCCGCTGTCAGCACGTCCCGGTAGTAGGCCGCCAGCAGGTCCAGGGCGCGCGTCAGCGGCTCCCGACCTGTCTTCTCCGCGCCCTTTTCCTCGCCCGCCTCGGAGGCGCTATCGTCGTCGCCCGCCTTCATCTTGGGGGCGAGTCGGCGGAACTCCTCGCCCAGCTTGAAGCTCCTCACGGGCGGGGCCGTCAGCAGGTCGCGGGCGAGGTCCAGCAGCGCCTCGCGGCCCGCCAGCAACGCGGGCGAGCGGGCCAGCGTCACGGCCCGGCCCAGACGCCCCTCAGCGTAGGCGGCCAGAAAGCGGGCCTGGGCTGGGGCGACGCCGAAGCGAGCCGTGAGCGCACCCTCGATGTCGGGGGCGGGCAGCAGGCCGAACGGCACGACCTGGCAGCGCGAGACGATGGTGGGCATGACGCCGCCGGTCGAGGCCGCCGTCAGGATGAAGTGCGCGTAGGGCGGCGGCTCTTCCAGAGTCTTGAGCAGGCTGTTGCCCGCGTCGGCCCCGCCCCGCCCCAAACCCTCGGCGTCGAAGATCAGAAAGACGCGCTTGGGCGCGGCCATCGGCTCGAACTGGAGGTCGCGCAGCAGGGCGCTGTCGGGGGAGTGGTCTTTGTGGCCCGCGCGCGGCCAGACCTGGGCGATGCTGGTGATGCGCGAGGGGGGCGGGGACAGGCTACGGACGTCCGGCAGCGTCCCGGCGTCAATCGCCCGCGCCACCCTGTCGTCGTCCGAGACCGCCCCGCAGAGGGCTTTGGCGAACTGCCGGGCGGCCATCGCCTTGCCCACGCCGTCCGGCCCGACGAACAGATACGCGCCGGCCAGCCGGTCGTTGCGCAGGGCGTTCTCCAATACGCGCACGGCATAAGGCTGGCCCAGAACGTCTTGGAGCATTCAGAACCGCCCGAAGCTTTCCACGCTGAGCACGAAAGCCACCGCCCCGCCCGATTCGACCCGGACGGGGTGCGGGGCGAAGGCACCCAGGGCGGGGACGCTGCCCATCATGTCACCGGGCACGTTGACATATCCTTCGGACGATTGACACGCCGCTTTGATGATGTCCAGGACGCGGTTGGTGTCGTCGTCCTCGACGCCAATCAGCACGGTGACGTTGCCCTGACGCAAAAAGCCGCCCGTGCTGCCGAGCTTGGTGAACGTCAGCCCGTTCTCCAGCAGCGCGTCGCCCAGCTTGTGTTTGTCCCGCTCGTGGGCGATGGCGATGATCAGTTTCATGGCTTCAGCAGGAGCGGGTCAGGCGGGCCGCAACCGCCTCCCAGACGTCCGCGTGAACGGCCTCGGGGGCACGGGCCGAATCCAGGACGACCCATCGGGCAGGTTCCGCCTGGGCCAGCGCAAGAAAACCCGCCTGGATGCGCTGGTGAAACGGTAGAGATTCTTCTTCCATCACGCTCCGCTCCCGCTGCCGGGCCAGGCCCACGGCGGGGTCCAGGTCGAGCAGAATGGTCAGGCCGGGCGTTAATCCGTCCGTCGCGTAATCATTCAGGCGGACGATCTCGCCGATGTCCAGCCCCCGCCCGTGGCCCTGATAAGTGACGGACGAGTCAGCGTAGCGGTCGCACAGCACGATGCCGCCTGACGCCAGATGGGGCCGGATGACCTGCCCGACGTGCTGGGCGCGGTCGGCCAGCATGATCAGCAGCTCGGCGCGCGGCTCCACATGAATGCCCATCGGCGGGTGCAGGGCCAGGGCGCGCAGCTCCGCGCCCAACGGCCCGTCGCCCGGCTCGCGCGTCGTCATTACGTCCTGACGCCCTTCGGCCCCCAGGCGCGCGGCCAGCCGCGCGATCTGCGTGGTCTTGCCCGCGCCCTCCACGCCCTCGAAGGTGATAAACAGAGAACCCACCTCCCCCACTCCGCTCATTCTTCGCTCCGGGGTACTCCTCCCGCATCGGGAGGAGGAGTTATCTTCTTGCTCCTCCCCCTCCTGCATCGGGAGGGGTGGCGAGCGGCGAGCCGGGGTGGGTTCTTAAGGCCGGCTGATCTTGACCCGGCGGTTCGGCTCCTGGCCGATGCTTTCCGAGGTCATCTTGTAGTTCTCGGCGATCTGGTGCTGCAACCGGCGCAGGAACGAGTTCTGCGGGGCCAATTCCAAAGAGTTCAGACCGCCCGACGTGTCGTTCATGATCTCCTCGATGGCCTCCTCGGCGTGCGAGACGGCCACGTCCTCTTCTGAAATCTCCTGCGGCATGCGGAATATCTCGCGCAGGACGCTCTCGATCTGGATGTACGTGTTGCTCTTGATCACATACGTCGGCAGGTTGCGGCTCAGGCCCTCCTGGAGCTTGGCGGGTTCCTTGCGGTAGTTCGCCTTCAGGGCGATGATGACGTCCGAGTCTTTCACGTCCTTGGAGATGAACGCCGAGACGCGCAGGGTCCGAATCGCCCGCTCCAGGCGGCTGCGGCTGACCCCGTAGGGGAAAACGCGCAGCGTCTGCGGGATCGGCCTGCCGTTCGAGAGCGTCGGCGGGCCGTCCTGCGTCCGCGCCTCGCCCTCCGGCGTCGGCGGGGACACACGCGGGGGCGGGGCCGCCCCGTCCGGCTCGGGCCGGGCGGCGGCGGCGGTGTAGGACGTCCCGTTGCCGAAGTTGCCGCGCCCGCGCGTCCCGTCGTCGAACAGCGACGGCGTCCGGTCGCGGTCCGGCGGGCGGGGTGCCTCTAAATCGGACTTCTGGACGATTTCCACCTGGCCCGCGGCGTTGCGGACGCGAATCTCGGGGCGGGGCTGGCCGCCGCGCAGCATCCGGTCCACGGTGCGGGTGACGTCGTGGTGGATCGCCAGCTTGTCCACTTCCATGATCTCGATGATCACGTCGAACGTCGGCGGGGCCTTGCGCTCCAGGACGGTCTTCTGCGTCCCGCGCTTCTTGGCTTCTTCATCGGACAGCGTCACGGCCTGGATGCCGCCGACGAGGTCCGACAGGGTCGGGTTCATCAGCAGGTTTTCCAGCGAGTTGCCGTGGGCGGTGCCGACCAGTTGGACGCCGCGCTCGGCGATGGTCCGGGCGGCGAAGGCCTCCTGCTCCACGCCGATCTCGTCGATGACGACGACCTCGGGCATGTGATTCTCGACGGCCTCAATCATGACGGCGTGCTGGAACTCGGGTTCGATCACCTGCATCCGCCGCGCCCGCCCGATAGCCGGGTGCGGGATGTCGCCGTCGCCGGCGATCTCGTTCGAGGTGTCCACGATGATGACGCGCTTCTTGAACTCGTCCGAGAGCACCCGCGCGACCTCGCGCAGCTTGGTCGTCTTGCCGCGTCCAGGCCGGCCCAGCATCAGGATGGACTTGCCGGCCTCGACGATATCGTGGATGATGTCGATGGTGCCGTAGACGGCCCGCCCGATGCGGCAGGTCAGGCCGACGACCTTGCCCTGCCGGTTGCGGATGGCCGAGATGCGGTGCAGTGTCCGCTCGATGCCCGCCCGGTTGTCCTTGCCGAACGCACCGATGCGGGACGTGACGTACTCGATGTCCTCGGCGGTGACGGGGATGCCCTCGCGCGGCCACAGGGCGCGGCCGTCGGCGAAGCGCGCCTCGGCGTCGCGCCCCAGGTCCAGCACGATCTCGATCAGGCCGGTCGAGAGGTCGTCCATCTCCAGCGCCTCGCGCAGCGCGGGCGGCAGGATGTCCAGGAGCTGGTCCAGGTTGTCCGTGACCTGCATCTGATTGGCGGACAGGGGGGAAGAAGAGGCGTCGGGGCCGCCGTTGCCGTCGTCGTCATGGGCGAGCCGGTCACGCAGGTCGGCGAGGGCCTCCTCGCGCGGATTGGAAAGGGTCATGGTCTGGTTTTGGGTGGCGTTTTGGTCGGTCATCGGCAGGGTGTTGGCGTTCCTTCCTGGGCGCGGGAACCGGACGGCAGGGCTGACACGTAACCGAGAGGATTCCCGCGTTTATGATACCCCAATTCCGGCCTTTTGTTGACGGCGGCGCGCGTTGACTCGCGGCAGAGCGGAGGGTATAATGCACTGTTTCGGCTCGGCCCGCCTTTGCCCTTCCGTGATGGGTGGGATGGAACCCCCGCGCCCCGCAGACTGTTGATTTCAGGGAATGCTGTTGTGCCTGCAAGGAGGCGAGGGGGTGAATCCCTCTCGCCTGCTCTTCCCGACTGGGAAGAGTGTTCGAAAGGAAAAGCCACTTGAAGCTGAACGCGACCGGCCTCGCCGGCGTTCTTGGTGTCGGCGCACTGACCGCGGGGGCATTCGCCGCCGGGTCGCACCTCGGCCCGGCCCGGCCCGTCGGCCACAACCTTTACCGCCCGGCGTCCGCCGCCGCGCCGCGCCCCTCCCTGACCCTCACCTCCGCAGGCCATCCCGGCGCGGTCGCGCAGCGGCAGGACGGGCCGGGAGCGAACACGGATGAGGACTTCACGAGCGACGGGCCAGGCGCGACGTTCCAGCAAGTGTACGCGCTGGTCAAGCGGCACTTCGTGGACCCCCTGCCCCCCGACGCGAAACTCGCCCACGGCGCGGCGTCGGCGATGGTGGCCTCGCTGGGCGACCCCGATTCGCGCTTCCTGGAAGCGCCCGAGGTGGCCGAGATCGGCAGCGAGTCGAAGGGTCAGTACGCGGGCATCGGCGCGGCCCTGGCCGTGCGCCGCGTCGTCCACCCCAAGGACGGCGACGTGCCCGAGTACACCGAATATCTGTTGACCGTGGTCGCGCCCCTGCCGGACAGCCCCGCCGAGAAGGCGGGCCTGCGCGCGGGTGACGTCATCACGGCCATCGGCGGCAAGTGGGTCTACAACGATCGGTTCGTCTATGACCAGACCAAAGCGCTCAAAGCCTTGCAGGACGACCCCGTCTCGTTCAACAAGATGGTGACGACGCTCCAGAAGAAGATCGACGGCGCGATCAGCCTGGCCGAGGCGCAGACGCGGCTCGACGACTCGGCGGCGAAGACGGTCACCCTGACGGTCGCCCACGCCAGCACTTCCCCCACCGCACCCTCGGCCCCTGCAGTTACGCTGGACACGTCCGCCCTCACGCTCGTCAGGCCGATCTCGTCGCGCAGCCTGCCCGGCGGACTGGGCTACATCAAGATCACCCAGTTCGCGCCCGGCGCGGACAAGGACTTCGCCGCGGCCCTATCCGGCTTCGGCACGGACCTCAAGGGCCTCGTCCTCGACCTGCGCGATTCGCCCGGCGGGCTGCTGGACGTCGGCACGGCCATCGCCGCCCGGCTGACCTCGGCCCCCAACCTGGGCTACGTCGAGACCAAGGGCAAGAAAGTCACGCCCATCGTCGTCACGCCCGGCGCGGCCACATCGGCCCCGCTGGTCGTCCTGATTAACGGCGGCACGGCCAACACCGCCGAGCTTTTGGCGGCGGCCCTGCAAAGCAAGGGCGCGAAACTGGTCGGGACGCCGACGTTCGGCGATGCCAGCGACGTCAAGCTGATCCTGCTGCGCGACGGGTCGGGGTTCACGATGACCGTGGGCAAGCTCCAAACGGTCACGCAGGCCGAGTTCGCCGGCGTCGGCATCAAGCCCGACGTGTCCGTTCCCGGCGGGACGGGCGACGACGTCCTGAACCGCGCCGTCGGCGTCCTCTCGGGCCGCGTCGCCCGTGTTCCCCTTCATACCAGCCCCGTGCTGTGATGGTCGCCGGGGCTGTGGAAAGCCCCGGCAGGATGACACCCTCACGAGTGAAAATGAGGGGCCATCTGAATTGCCCTTGTCCGAAAGACGTCTCTTTGCCGGGCAATCCACTGCCCCGGCCCCCGCCGCGTGGCAGTGAATGATGAATGGAAGCTCTATGAAAATCGGACGATTTATTGGCCGCGCGGCGGGCACGACGGCGCTGCTGGGCGTCGCCTTCGTCGGCGGCGTCTCCTTCAATGACGTGCGCGGCGTCCACAGCGCCGAGTCGCTGCAAACTGTCGTCGGCCTGATCCCCCAGCGCGTCTCGGAGGCGCTGCTGACGGCGGCCCACGGGCAGACGGACGAGTACACGCCCTACCAGACGTATGCCGACGTGCTGACCACGCTCAAAGCCGGCTATTACGGCAAAGAGATCGACCCCACGCAGATGACTTACAACGGCATCCGGGGCATGATGGGCGCGGTCCACGACCGCTACACGCGCTTCATGGACCCCAAGGCCTACAAGGAGATGTCGGAGGAGAACCAAGGCCAGTTCGTGGGCATCGGCGCGCTGCTCGGCACCAACAAGGCCCAGCAGGTCTACGTCGTCCGGCCTCTGATCGGCGGCCCCGCCATCAAGGCCAAGGTCCTGGCGGGCGACATCATCCTGAAGGTGGACGGCAAATCCACGCTCAAGATGAAGGACTCGGACGTCGTCAACCTCATCCGCGGCAAGGAAAACACCCGCGTCACGCTGACCCTACTGCGGAAAGAAGTCCCCCACCCCGTCGTCATCGCCATCACGCGCGCCGTGGTGCATCAAGAGGTCGTGCAGCACACGATGATCGACCCGGCCCGCAAGATCGGCTACATCTCCCTGAGCGTTTTCAACGAGGAGAGCGACGTCCAGGTCGGCAAGGCGCTTTCTGATTTGGAGTCGCAGGGGATGCGCGGGCTGGTCTTCGACCTGCGCGAGAACCCCGGCGGCCTGCTCGACATCGCCCGCGAGATCGCCAGCCGGTTCGTGCCCGGCGGCCCCATCGTCTGGATCAAGGACAAGTCCGAGACGGCGTCAACGATGGAGCACCTGGACGTGGACCCGAGCCAGCACCAAGGACACCTGCGCGTCCCGCTGGTCGTCCTGGTCAACGGCGACAGCGCCAGCGCGTCCGAGATCGTCTCGGGGGCCATCAAGGACACCGGCTCGGGCGTCCTGGTCGGAGAGAAGACATTCGGCAAGGGCCTGGTGCAGACCATCATGGGCCTGCCGGACGGCTCGGCCGTGGCGATCACGACCCAGCACTACTTCACCGCCCACAAGAACGACATCAACCACAAGGGGATCATCCCGAACATCCCGGTGACGATCCCCGACGCCGCCCTGCGGAAGGACGCCGCGTTCCGCCGGACGCACCCGGAGGCGTTTTACGACCTCCAGTACGACACCCAGCTCCAGCGGGCCATGACCCAGGTTCGGCAGGAGATGCAGGTCGCCAGCGCGCGGCCCTGGTAAGACAAGACGCTCAGGAACCCACTTCCGGCGGCGAGCCACCGGGGGTGGGCACGTCTTTGTTACGCGCCTCCACCCCATGCCTACATCAGCCTCCGCACCACAGGCACCCGCCCCGGAAGGGCTAGCGCGCCAGCTCCGGCTGTTCAAGCTGCTGGCCGGGCTGCTCGCCGCCGCGCTCGTCCTCGGCGTCGGGGCATTCCTGCTGGTCCGTCATCTCGGTCAGCCGGTCACCATCCTGGTTGACGGCAAACCCGTCGCCACAGTCCGCAACGCGGCGACGGCGAATGGACTGCTCGAACAGGCCGAGAAGTCTCAGGTCGGCCCGGCCTATGCCGGGCAGGAGCTGGTGCGGATGCAGAAGGTGCGGCTCGCCCGTGCGCCCGCCGACGCCCCGCAGGACCCCGACGGCGTCGCCCTCGCCAGGCTCGCGCGTCGGCTGACGCTGCACGTCCACGCCTTCGTCATCCTGGTCCGTGGGCGGCCCAGCGTCGCCCTGCCCAGCGCCGATGAGGCGACGGACACCCTGAAGCGGGTCAAGGCCCACTGGGCGGGCCTGCCGCCCGCCGCCCCCATTCTGGGCATCCCGGAGATCATGGAGACCGTGGAAGTTCAGCGCCGGGCCGTGGACACGGGCCTGACCCGGCCCGATGCCCAGGCCGCCGCGCCCTACTTCTGGACCCCGCCGCATTCCAAGAGCTACACCGTGCGGCGCGGGGACATCGCCTCCCGCATCGCCTACCGGAGCCACCTGTCGCTGGCCGACCTGATCACGGCCAACCCCAACAAAAACATGGGCCGGCTGAAGCCCGGCGACGTGCTCAACGTGCAAAAGATGCCCCTGCTGCTGACGGTCCGCGTCCGCAAGACGCTGGAGCGGACAGAGAAGGTCAACCCCAGCGCCCAGGCCACCCAGGCCGGGCAGCAGCGCGTCACCTACGCCGTGACCTATCTGAACGGCCAGGAGACGCACCGAGAGGCCCAAAGCGTCGTCGTGCTGGAGAAGCCCCAGACCGCTTTGAGCCTGTAGGAGCGGGCCTGCGCCGCCCCTGCCCAATCATCACTTGCCCCCCACAGCGGTCAGAGCCAGGCCGCGCATGGTCACCGCCCCCAGTTCCCCGATCAGCGTCACGTTCAGCGTCGCCGTGTCCCAGTTCAGAGTCGTGAGCGACGCGCGGTGGGAGACGTAGCCGGCGACCGGGCCGATCCGCGTGGCGCGCATCCCGCGCACGAGGGTCGGGCGGCGCGGCTGGGTGCGCGGCTGCTCGAACAGCGAAACCAGGTTCAGTCCGTCGGAGTAGCGCAGGTGGAGCAGAGTCTTGCGGCCCACACGTGTTGAAGAGGCACCGACCAGGCGGTAGCCGGACAGCGTGGCGGGGACGTAAGCCCTGCCGCCGAGCTGGGAGCGCACCGAGGAGAGCGGGAGCGGCATCTCCCGCGGCGAGGGCGTCTCGATGACGCGCACCCCCCGCCTCTTTGCCAAGGCGGACAGATTGAAAAAGCCGGCGGCGGCAGGCGCGGGCCGGTAGGCGATGTCCGTGAACGCCACTGTGACGGCCAGCTTGCCGTCATCCCGGTAGGTCTCGCGCTTGAGGATCAATCCGCTCCCCGCGTCCACCCAGAACCGGCGTGCGAGGGTGTGGCAGCTCGGGTGCTTGATCGTCACCAGGTAGACCCTGCGGTCGGCCCAGGTGCGCGGCTGCGGCTGCACGTCCAGCAGGTAGTTGGCGCGCAGGAGGGCGTAGGAGAGCAGGTCGTCGTTGTCGAGCGCACCAGGGGAAAGCCGGCGATGCCGCAGCTCACGCCGGCGCGAGTCGAACTGCCACTGCTGCCGCCCGTCGCTGACCAGAAGCCGTCCACGCTGCGATTCGGGGTTGAGGTAGGCGATGCGGCGGCTGTCCAGCGGGCGATGGAAGACGCGCACCTCGGTCGTCCGCCCGACGCGCCAGTAGGTCGTGATCTGCCGGCCCTGGTAGGAGAAGAGGTCGTCGGCCTGAAGGACCTTGACGAACAAGCTTTCCGCCGTGGGTGCGGGGGCGGGAATCCGGCGAGTCCGCAGCGGAGCAGCCGGGAGCGGTGCGGCCAGCAGGGGCGCGGCAAGGATCAGCGGGGCGATGCATTTCCACATAACCCCGCCGAGTCGTTTAGAAAGCCAGATCGGCATAGCCCGCCGCCTCCGGCTTGTTGTCCGTGGGCTGCTGCGCGTCCGCCGCGATCATCTTCTGGCGGTCCGGGTCGGCCAAGGGCAGGCGCGAGACGGAGTCGGTGTGCGATTCGACCAGCGAGGTGACGTCCGGGGAGACGTCCTGCATGGGAGCGGGCGCGCGGGGGGCACCGATGACGCGCGGCAGGATCGGCCCGTGCGTCGCCATGCCGGGCGTGTGTGTCATCGGCCCGGCGAGCAGCGCCCCGACGGCGGCGACGGCGGCCAGCCCCGCCGCCCACCGGCGCTGGGGGGCCTGTTCGGGCCGGAGCCAGGTGGCCCAGGCCGGGCGGCGCGTGTGGGCGCGCTCGCGGTCGTCCACGCGCAGGCGGCGGTAGGACGCCGCCCAGAATTCGGGACCAGGCAGCGGCGGCGAAGGCAGACGGCGCATCAGCGCCTTGGTCTGCCCCAATTGGTCGGCGGCCAGGCGGCACGGCGCGCAGGCGCGCAGGTGCTCGGCGACGGCGCGCGTACGCCCGACGTCCAGCATGCCGTCAATATAAGCGGAGAGGTGTTCCCCGTGCAGGTGTCCTTGGCTCATCTGGGTCTTCTTTGTGACGCCCCTTTGCGTCCCTTGTTTGGCCTTATTTGCTTGCCCCGGTTCGTTCGGGTTTTTGATCCAGCTTTTGGCGCATCATCGCGCGGACGCGGTGCAGGCGCGACCGGACGGTGCCGGTCGGCGTGCCCATCATCTCACTGATCTCCTCGTAGGAGAATTCCTCGACGTCGGCCAGAATCAGGACCATGCGGAATTCGGGCGGCAGCGAGTCCAAAGCCTTCTGAATGCGCTCGTCGAACAGGTCGCTCAGGATGCGCCGGGAAGGCTCATCGGTCCAGTCCGGGATGTCGCGGGTGGGGGCGGCCCTCTCCTCGCCTCCCGGCGGCGGCGCGTCCAGAGACTCGACGTGCCCCACCCGCTTTTTGTGGCGCTGCCGGTCGATGAACGTGTTGGTCATGATCCGGTAAAGCCACTTGTCGAAGTACGTCCCGCGCTGGAACCGCTTGAACGAGCGGTAGGCCTCCAGCAGAGCGTCCTGGAGCAGGTCCTGGGCGTCCTCGTGGTGGCCGGCCATGCGAAAAGCGACTCGGTAGAGCTTGTCCTGGTGCTGGGCCAGCAGGCGCGCGAACAGGTCGACGTCGTCCCCGGACAGACCGTTCGGCAGCCCGTCCGACGCCCCGCCCTCATCCGCCGTCCGCCCCTTGTCCCTGTTCCAAGCGCTCATAGTCGGCAGAAAGTTCCCAATGCGCAGGGCACGAAGGGGCAGGCTATGCGCCCGCCCCCGTCTCCCTCTTCTTCAGATGTCCCCTCGCCTCTCAGCCTTCACTGATCGTCACCGTCTTCATGCTGTCGCCCTCGCGCAGGGCCAGCACGGCGTCCAGGCCTTCGGTGACCTTGCCGAACACGGCGTAGCCCATGTCCAGGTGCGGCGCGGCGGCGAGCGTGAAGTAGAACTGTGACGAGGCGCTGTCGGGGCTGGCGGAGCGGGCCATCGCCAGGACACCCGCCGCGTCATGCTTAAGGCTCGGCGAGACTTCGAGCTTGATGTTCTTTCCCGACCCGCCGGTCCCGTTGCCGTCCGGGTCGCCGCCCTGGATGACGAAGCCGGGCGCGTAGCGGTGGAACGTCAGCCCGTCGTAGAACCCTTTCTGGGCGAGTCCGATGAAGTTCGCGGTCGTGCCGGGCGCGTCGTCCTCAGCGAGCCGGGCGACGATGGTGCCCTGGGTGGTGTCGAAGGTCGCGGTGCGGGCCATGTTTGTTTCTCCTCTTTGATATCGGCTCTTGGTTCGGCTTGGTCGGATTTTAATTCGGCTTTTGCGAGGGCGGGGGCGGTCAGGGCGGCGACTTCGGTGGGCGTCAGATGCCGCCACGCGCCCGCCGCCAGGCCGGTCAGCCGGACCTGGCCGATGCGGACGCGGACCAGCCGCGTCACGGGATGGCCCACGGCGGCCAGCATCCGGCGCACCTGCCGGTTGCGGCCTTCGTAGATGGTCAGCTCGACCTCGGCGCTGCCGCCGCCCTCCCCCGCCTCGCGGGTCGCACGCGCCAGGCGGACGTCCTCGGCGGGCCGGGTCGGGCCGTCTTCCAGATGGACACCGCGCCGGAGCCGGTCCAGCGCGTCTGGGCTGGGGACGCCCCGGACTGAGGCGCGATAGGTCTTGGGGACGTGGTGGCGCGGGTGCGTCAGCTTGAACAAAAAGTCGCCGTCGTCTGAGAGAAAGATCAGCCCCTCGCTGTCGGCATCCAGCCGGCCTACCGGGCGCAGCATCGGCTTGCCGCCGATGTCCACCAGCTCGGTCACGAGTTTGCCCGCGTGGGGGTCCGACCGGGACGAGACGACGCCGCGCGGCTTGTGCAGGGCGATGTAGTAGCGGCGTAGCGGCGGACGGACGGGCCGGCCGTCGAACGCGACTCTGTCCGTGTCGAGGTCCACTTTGGCCCCCAGCTCGGTCACGACCGTGCCGTTAACCCGGACGCGGCCCTCGGTGATCCACACCTCGCAGGCCCGTCGCGAGCCGACGCCGGCGCCCGCGAGCGCTTTTTGCAGCCGCTCGAGCATAAACAATCCAGCCTCCTAGTGTCACGAGAGAAATGCCCGCAAGCGCGCCCAGCGTCTCCAGCAGCGCCGGCCCCACCGCCCGCGTCGCCCGCACGAATGCCGAACCGGGCCGGAGCGGGACGTCCTCGGCGGACACGGCACCGCCGCTCGCCAAAGCCTTGCCGCCGACGATGACCGCCACCGACCCCAGGAGGGTCCCCCGCCCGATCGGGGCCTGCGGCAGCAAGGGGATCGGCGTCAGCCTGACCTTGTAGGGCGGGGTCGCGCGCCGCCGGGAGCGGACAATGGCGATGTCGTCGGATTCGACCAGCCTGACCGGCCCGGCGGCGGAAGGGATGTCTACGGTCCCCACCGGCTCGCCTCGACGCGCCACCGTCACGGGCGCGAAGTCCGCGAAGCCGTAATTCAGCAGCGATTCGACGTCCTCACGGCATTTGCCGCTGTCCAGCGCGACCGCGACCAGCCGCCAGCCGCCGCGCGTGGCCGAGCCGACGAAGCAGTGCCCCGCCGCGTGGATATACCCCGTTTTCACCCCGTCCGCGCCGGGGAACTTCTTGAGGAAGGTCAGGGCCGTGTTTTTCACGACCACGTCGCGCGTGTCTATCGAGCGGCGGACCTTGTAAAACGGGGTGCGGACGATCTGGTTGAACTGCGGCAGGGTGTTGATGGCGTAGCAGGCGATCTTCGCCAGGTCGCCCGCCGTCGAGTAGTGCCCCGGCGCGGGCAGGCCGTTGGGGGTGACGAAGTGGGAGTGCGTCGCGCCGATCTCGCGCGCCTTCTCGTTCATCAGCCGCGCGAAGGCGGGGACACTGCCGCTGAGGTAAACCGCCCCCGTCACGGCAGTGTCGTTGGCCGAGCGCAGCAGCAGGGCGTACAGCAGGTCGCGCAGCGTGATCTTCTCGCCGGGTCTGAGGTGCAGGCTGCTGTCGGGCAGGTACTGGACGCCGTTCGGGGCGGTCACGACGTCGTCCAGATGCCCCCGCTCCAGCAGCAGGATCGCCGTCAGCATCTTGGTCGTGGACGCGATGGGCCGCCGTGCGTCGGCGTTGCGCGTCCAAAGCACCTCGCCGGTCACGGCATCGACCAGGACGGCATAATGGCTGCTGACAACGGGTGCGCGGACCGCAGCATTGGCCGCCGCTTGAGCCGGAACCGGCGGCAGCGCCTCCCCGCCCGCCTCCTGGCCCGCTTCAGGGTCCTGCCCCGCCTGCAAGACGCGCGCGGACGGCTTGGGGCGCGGCGGCGCGGCGTGTGCCGCCGAGGGTGGAAGCAGGACCGGCAGGAGCAGCGGCAAAAGAAGTGTTGTCAAGCGTTTGGTCATAAGCGATTGGTCATAAGCGGTTGCTCGAGGGCCGGTGGCCGAGCGGATGTGGGCCAGGCCTCCACGGATTGAAATCCGTGGTGCCCGGCGCGGACCAGCGGTGCCCGGTGCGGACCTCCGGCCTGCCCCCCACGGAACGCCGCTCACCCACCCAGTCCTACGGCTTCCAGGGCGTCCTGCGTTGCCGCTTTTTCGTCAAGGTCTTCCACGGGGGTGACGTCGTCCAAGGGCGGGAGGTCTTCCAGCGTGTGCAGCCCGAAATAATGCAGGAAGTCCGCCGTCGTGCCGTACAAAATAGGCCGGCCCGCCACCTCCTTGCGGCCCGTCTCCCCGATCAGCCCGCGCTCGGAGAGCGTTTTCAGGACGCCGTCGGCGCTGACGCCCCGGACGGCCTCGATCTCGGCCTGGGTCACGGGCTGCTGGTAGGCGACCACGGCCAGGGTTTCCAGGGCAGGCTTGGACAGGCGCGCGGCCCGGCCCGGCCCGGCCAGCAGCCGGGCGACGTGCGCGGCCAGGCCGGGCCGGGTCGCCATCTGGTAGCCGTTCGCGATGCGGACCACGTGCAAGCCCGAGTTGACCCGGCGGGCGTAGGCGTTGACGATGTCTTCCAATGCCTCTTCGACGGCGGCGGCGTCCAGCCCGAGCAGGCGGGCGGCCTCGGACGGCTGCACCGGCTCCGCGGAAACGAACAGATAGGCTTCCAGCAGCGGCGGCAGGTCGGCCTCGGAAACGGCATCGGCGGCGGGTCGCTCAGGCAACGGCGGCGGCCTCGGCAGCCCACAGGTGGACCGCGCCCAGCAGGCCGTCCTGGCGGGCCGCGACGCGACCCTGACGCAGCAGCTCAAGCAGCGCCAAAAAGAGCAGGACGATTTCCAATCGCACCAGGGGCCGCTCCAGGCACTCCTCCAGCAGAAGCCCGTCCGCGCCCGCGCGCCGGACCTTGTGCCAGAGCGAGGCCATCGCCAGCCGCAGGGTGAGCTTCTGACGACGCACGCTCGTCACCGACGCGCCGCCGTCGTCGCCGGCCTCGGCCAGCAGCCGGTGCAGCGCCCGGAGCAGGGCGTCGGGCCGGAGCGCGCCGAACTCGGTCGGCAGCGTGTAGAGGCCGCCGTAGTCGGCCTCGCCCCGGAAAAACAGCGCCGCGCGGTCTTCCTCCCATTCGGACAGGGTCCCGACGAGGGCCTTAAAGCGCGCGTAGTCTTGCAGCCGCTGGACCAGCAGGGCGCGTGGGTCCTCGCCATCCCCCTCGCCTTCGTCGGCGCGGGGCGGGGGCGGCAGCAGCATCCGGCTCTTGATCTCCAGCAGAGTCGCCGCCACCAACAGAAACTCCCCGGCGATGTCCAGGTTCATCGCCTCCATCGCCCGCAGGTAGGCGAGGTACTGGTCGGTGATCTGAACGATAGGGATGTCGGCGATGTCCACGCGGTGCTCGCGGATGAGGTGCAGCAGCAGGTCCAGCGGCCCCTCGAAGGCGGGCAAGGCGACGGGCGGCAGCAGGGACAGGGGGGCGGCGGGCATGGGCTATCTTACAACCTGGCAGGGCGCTTTGTCAACCCGCGCGTTCAAAGCATACTTCGGAAACGGGGCGCAGGTGGTACAATGTACGGTAACAAAACGTCCTCCCCGTACCATCCAAGGAGTCCCCTCATGCCGCTACTCTGCCGCCGCCCGCGCCGGGCCGCCCTTCTCGCCCTCGCGCTCCCCGCCGTGCTCTCGGCCGTCGCGCTCGCCCCCCAGGCTGCGCAAGCCCAGGCCGTCCTGACACAGAACAACGACAACGCGCGCACCGGGGCCAACACGCAGGAGACGGCGCTGACGCCCTACACCGTCACCGCCGCGCGCTTCGGGAAGCGCTTCACCATCAGCGGCCTGGACGCCAACGTCAACGGCCAGCCCCTCTATGTCCCCGGCGTCACCCTTGGCGGGGCGCGGCACAACGTCCTCTACGTCTACACGTCGGACAACGCCGACCATTCCCCGTGCAGCGTCTATGCCTTCGACGCCGACGGCGGGCAGCAGCTCTGGCACACCACCCTCCCCAACTCGGCCACCTACACAACGGCCACCCCGGTCATCGACCAGGCCCAGGGCACCATGTACGCGCTGACCAAGACCGATACCGACGATCTGGGCAGCACCTATCTCCACGCATTCGACATTACGACGGGTGCTGAACGGCCCGGCAGCCCCGTCCAGGTGAGGGCCAGCGCGACCGGCAGGGGCGACGGCAACGTCGGCGGCGTCGTCTCCTTCGACGGGCCGGCAAGTTCGGGGCGCTTCCACGCGGACGAACGGACGGGCCTGCTGCTCCTGAACGGGACAGTGTACACCGCCTACGCCCACAACTCCGACAGCTACCCCTACCACGGCTGGGTGCTGGGCTACAAGTACGGCACGGGCGGCTGGACTCAGACGGCTTCCTTCTGCACCACCCCGGACGGCGGCGACGGCGGCATCTGGCAATCCGGCAAGGGCCTGACCGCAGACGCCCAGGGCTACATCTACTGCTCGGTGGGCAACGGGACCTTTGACGCTAACACCGGCGGGCGCGACTACGGGATGTGCTACCTGAAGCTCACGCCGGACCTAAAGGTCGTGGATTACTTTTCCCCGTTCGACGAGCAGGCGCAGAGCAACCAGGACCTGGACACGGGCAACAGCGGGCTGACACTGCTGCCGGGCACGAACCGGCTGTTCGGGGGGGCGACCAAGTTCGGAACGGGCTTTCTGCTGGACTCGTCGGCCCTGGGCGGGTTCACGGCGGGGGGGCCGGACAAGGTCTTGGATCGGCTGGACGGTCTGACGGGGTACGACTCGGTGGGCCAGAACCCGGTCTCGTTCGACGCGGGCGGGGCGCGCTACGTGTACCTGTGGGCCAATGGCTCCGAGCTGGAGCAGTTCCGATATGATCCCAACGTTGGGACGTTCAGCCCGACGGGCGTGTACAAGAAGACGAGCGGGCTGACGTCGGGCGGGTCTCTCGCGGTCTCCGCCGCCGGCACCGCAGGCGGCCTGCTGTGGGGCGTCGGCGGCGACGGCGTGGTACGGGCGTTCGACGCCGCCGACGTGTCCAAAGCGCCCGTGTGGACGAGCGCGCAGAACTCGGCCCGTGACGGCCTGGGGTCCGTCGGTCACTTCCAGTTCCCGACCGTTGTTGCGGGCAAGGTGTTCGTGCCCACGGGCGATGGCAGGATCATCGCCTACGGGCTGCTCCCCGGCGCGCAGCCCCAAACGGCCAACATCCTGTGGGACAGAACGGACGGCACGATGTCGATGTGGAACGTGGCCGCCGATAACAGCTTCAGCCACCGGGAGTACGGGCCGTATGCGGGCTACGCCGCCCAGGCCATCGCCGACGGCCCGGACGGCAGGACGCGCGTCCTGTGGGACAGGGCGGACGGCACCATGTCGGTGTGGAGCCTGGACAACGCGGCGGGGGCCTTCACCCACCATGAGTTCGGACCGTACAGCGGCTACACCGCCAGGGCGGTCTCGGTAGGCGCGAACAACACGACGCACATCTTGTGGGACAACAGCAGCGGGCAGGCGTCGATCTGGGACTACAGCACGGCGGACGGCACGTTCAGCCACCAGGAGTACGGGCCGTACAGCGGCTACACCGCCCAGGCCATCGCCGACGGCCCGGACGGCAGGACGCGCGTCCTGTGGGACAGGGCGGACGGCACCATGTCGGTGTGGAGCCTGGACAACGCGGCGGGGGCCTTCACCCACCATGAGTTCGGACCGTACAGCGGCTACACCGCCAGGGCCGTCTCCGTCGGCCCGGACAACGCGACGCGCATCCTGTGGGGCAACACCGACGGGCACATGTCCTTGTGGAACTACAGCACGGGGGACGGCAGCTTCACGCAGAACACCTACGGGCCTTACGGCGGGTGGAGCGCGGCGGCAGTCGGCGTTGGCGGCGATGGTACGCCGCGGGTCCTCTGGAACTATACGGATGGCACGATGTCGCTGTGGCGCGTAGACGCCAGGGGCGGCTTCACATTCACGAACTACGGGCCTTACTCCGGCTGGACTGCCGTGGGCATTGCGGGAACCCCGTAACGCCCCGGCCCATGCTGCCGGAATGGCACTCTCTTCGGTAGGAGATTGAACGGATGGCCGGCACAAAAATCAGCGATGGACTGGCGGAGAAAGTCAACGAGTACCGCGTCATGAGCGCGCCTTTGGAGCAGGCCATACGCGAACTCGAATACGCGCAGACCTTGCTCAGGGCGCGCGCCGAGAGCGACATCGCGCAGACGGTCCCCGCCCTGGGCGCGCTGGCCGACATCCTGGACATCTCCAGCCTGGACCTGCTGATGTCAGGCGACCGGCTGGACTTCATCCACGAGGCCATGCAGCGCCGGGGATTGACCGAGGCCGATGTCGCCCAGCAGATGCGCGCCCTGGTGTCCTCGGATGACCAGTCGCGCCGCGAACTCAAGGCCCTGGGCATCGGCGAGGAAATTTCCTAGAGCGTGGGAACCCACCCGCCTATTCGTCCTGCGCCAGTTCCGCCAGATAATCCCGGCCTTCGCGCTTCCAGGCGCGGGTGCAGAGCGGCAGGAAATCGCAGCCGGGGCAGACGCGGGGCAGGGGGACGGGGCGGACGGCCTCGAAGTCTTTTTCCAAGATGGTGATGCCCACCCCGCGCAGGTCTTCTTCGAGGGTGAGCATCTCTTCCTCGGTGAACGACGCCGAGGCCGTGACGCCGCCGCGCAGGGCGTGGATGGTGGCATAGACGCGCCGCTCGGGGTTGGTGCGCTTGGCGAGGAGCTGGTAGACGGACATGGCGAGCGCGCCCTTGACGTCTCCTTCGGTTACGCCCAGCCGTCCGGATTTGTAGTCCACGATCTCCAAAGCGCCGTCATCCAAATGCTCGTCGATGCGGTCGATGCGCCCGGTCAGCACGAACGTCCCCATGTCCCACTTCAGCATCTTCTCGATCAGAAACGGGCGTGTCTGCTCGGCGCGGGCTTCCGAGGCGGCGTGGTACGTTTCGAGTATCCGCACCGCCTCGTTCTTGTGCGCCTGCTCGTGGGCGGCGTCCTCGTAGCCCTGCGACTGCCAGACGGCCTCCATCTTCTCAACCAATGCGGGGGCAGAGACGGCGGCGCTGCCGCCGTCCTGGTGGAACGTCTGCAAGGCCTGGTGCAGCGTGCTGCCGAACGTGAAGCCGGCCCGCGCCCGGTGGTAGAACTTGCCGACCTTTTCGACGTACTCTAGGCGGTACATCATCGGGCAGGACAGGAACGTTCTGAGGCGCGTCGGCGAGAACTCAGGCTTGCGCGGCTTCTTCTCGGGGGCAGGCTTCTTCTCGGCGTCTGATTTGGGGGCGCGGGGCATGGGGGGATTATACCCGGCGGGGTTAAGTACCCGGCACTGGAAGTGCCGGGCTACTCTTTTCTTCTCTTTACTCGGGCCGCACCACGATCCGGTTGCCCTGCACCATCACGACCTGCACCCGCGCCCCGGTCGGCACGAAGTCGCCCTCGGTCACCACGGGCAGGCGGACGCCGTCGATCTCCGCCGTCCCCGAAGGCCGCAGCGGCGATACCGATGCCCCCACACGGCCCAGGAACCCCGTGTAGTCGTCGCTCGACACGTAGCCCCCCCCGGCGGTCTGACGCAGCGGCTGGCCCAGCCGCTTCCAGACGCCGGACCGGGGCAGGTACAGGAAGAACGCCACCACGATGCCCAGCGTCGCCAGCAGCGAGGTCGTGGCGGGGTACAGCGCGCCGGCCTGTGACCCGCCCAGCGCGTAGAACAGGCCCGCGAAGACCAGGCCCAGCCCGAGCAGCGCGGGCCAGCCGTGGCCGGGCAAAAAGTGCGTTTCGAGCAGCAGGAACGCGCAGCCGCCCAGGAACAGCAGCAGCCCGACCCAGGTGGCCGCGCCGACGGCGATAAAGGCGGCGAAGATCGCCGCTACCAGCAGACCCCCGAAGATGCCCGCGAGGCCCCAGGAGTGCAGCGTCAGCATCTCGGTCAGGATCAGCGCGAACCCCAGCGCCAGCAGCCCAATCGTCACCCACGGCTGCGTTACCCACAGCGCCGCCGATTGCCAGAAGTCCAGCGAGACCGGCACGAGCCGCGCGCCGGTCAACCCCGGCCCCATCTTCGCGGCGACCTCGGAAGGATAAGAGGCTATTAAATCGGCATAGCCCGTCCCCTGCGCCTGCTTCGCGGTCAGGGTCAAAGTGTCACCGGCCTTGACGCCGAGTGCGGGCAGGTCGGTGTCGGCCCCGGCGAAGGCGGCGGCCACGGCGGGGTTGCGCCCCCCGGCCTCGGCGGCGCTCTTCAGGTCCGACTTGGGCACGCCCCCAGCGCCGCCCAACGACGCCCCCGGCGACAGCGCCAGCGTCTTGCAGACGACGGCGATGAGCGCGCCGGGTCCCAGCGCACGGTCGTGGACGAAGGCGGCGACGGGCAAAGACCCCGCATGGTCGATGACGGACTGCTTGATGTCGTTCGCGGCGGCCTCGGACCCGCCGGTCGTGTCGATGTCCAATATCACGCCCGACGCCCCCTGCGCGTAGGCGACGTCGAGCTGACGGCGGACGAACGTGGCCGTGCCCGGCCAGAGGGTGCCGTGGACGGCGACCACGAGGACGTGCGGCGGGTCGGCCTGGGCGGGCCGCCCAAAAGCCAGCAGCGACAGCAGGAAAAGGAGACCTACCCCCCCGGCCCCCTTCCCTAAGAAGGAAGGGGGAGCCAGAGGGGGATGCCGAAGAGGACTCTTCACCCTTCCCTCCGAGGGAGGGGTCGCCGTCCTCGGCGGGGGGAGGCTCCGAGCAGGGGGGAGGCTCCGGCCCCCCGGAATTGGGGCGGGGGGGCCTCTTCTTTTTTGTCTGGTCATAGCCGCCGCTCCCTTCCCTCACCCGCCCGTGACGGGTGCCAGGCGTCGTGCCGGAGGTGGCGGCTCAGGCGCAGGTGCGCGCCTGCGGCCAGGGCCTGAGTCCACAGGATGACGCCCTCGCTGACCGCCATCACCAGGACGTGCCACTGCGCCCGCAGGCGGGCCGGCAGGCTCAGACGGCGCTCGGCCCTGTAGGCTGCGGCGTGGGGCGCGAACTCGCGCCACAGATCCAGCGACGGCTCGCGCGGCGGCAGTCGGTGCAGCAGCGTCACCGTCCGCTCCAGCGCGATCATCTCCGAGGCCGCCTCCGGCTCCCTTGCCAGAAACGCCTGCATCTCGTCCCGCGCGCGCGGGTCCAGAGCGCCCTCCAGGTAGTCGGAGTACAGCGCGCGCGCCTCTTGCCGTGTCACTTGCCGTCACCCCTTCCCATCCGCTCCCCCGCCCGTTCCAAATCCACAAGGTCTAAATACGGCGCGAACTTCGTTTTGAACGCCAGCCGCGCCCGGTGCAGCTTGGACTTGACGTTGACCAGACTCAGATCGGCGATCTCGGCTACTTCCTCGTAGGACAGCCCCTGCAAGTCGCGCAGCGTGATCAGCAGGCGCTGCTCGGGCGGAAGCTGCGCCAGCACGGCGTCCACGACCCGCTGCAATTCGCGGACCTCAACGATGCGGGCGATGTCGGCGGCCGGGTCGGCGGGTTCGCCGACCCAGCCCGGCGCGTCCGGCTCCTCGTCCAGCGAGCCGTCTTCAAACCCCGCGCGCAGCTTGGAGTCGCGCAGGTGGTTCAGGCAGACGTTGCGGGCGATGGTCAGCAGCCACGTCCGAAACTTGGCGTCGCCCTTGAACGACGGCAGGGAGCGCATGGCCCGCAGGAAGACCTCCTGGGTTAAGTCATACGCTTCTTCGCCGTGGACCATGCGGTAAACCAGACTGAAGACCGTGCCCTGATACTTGCGGAACAGAATCTCGAAGACGGCAGGGCTGGCCGTGGCCCGAAACTGCCGCACCAGGGCGACGTCCGGGTCCAGCCGGGACAGACCCGTCAGCGGCGTGGTCCAAGAAGGGCGGGCGTCGGGCGTCATCGGTCGAAATAGCTTCCCCTTCTTTCTTGTGACACGGCGGGGCGCGAAAAGTTGCAGGGGCCGCGCAAAGCCCGGCACTTCCAGTGCCGGGCGCGAAGCCGGTGCCAGGCGGCTTCTCGGGTATACTGGAGCGTTATGGCGATGAACACCGAGAAAAATGTCCGCGGCAGCCTTTTGAACCTGCCGATGGCCGATGAGAAGGTCGTGGCCCCGAAGGCGAAGGCGGACCGGGCGCGCGTCCTGGCCCTGGAGCCGGACTCGCCCGCCGCGAGGGCCGGCGTCCTGCTGGGCGACATACTCGTCAACGTCAACGGGCAGCCCGTGCTGGATATTGTCGATTTCGCGTTCCTGTCGGCGGGCGAAAGCGTCATGCTGGACGTCCTGCGCGAGGGGGCGGGCGCGCTGTCGTTCACCATCGCCAAGGGGTACGACGAAGACCTGGGCATCGAGTTCGGCGACGACCTGTTCGACCGCGTCCACATCTGCAAGAACAAGTGCGTCTTCTGCTTCTTGTACCAGCAGCCGAAGGGCCTGAGGCCCTCGCTGTACATCAAGGACGACGACTATAGACTCTCGTTCCTGCACGGCAACTATCTGACGCTGACTAACATGGGCGAGGCCGAGTTCCAGCGGGTCATCGACCAGAAGCTCTCGCCGCTGTTCGTCTCGGTCCACGCCACCGACCCCGACGTGCGCGGGCGGATGCTGGGGCGCAAGGGTCCCGAGCCGATCCTGCCCCGACTGGAGATGTTGGCCGACGCCAAGATTCAGGTACACGGGCAGGTCGTGCTCTGCCCCGGCTACAACGACGGCCCGCAGCTCGCCCAGACGGTCCGCGAACTGGCCGCCCTGCACCCCGACGCGCGCGGCACCTACGGCGGCGTCCTCTCGGTGGCCGTGGTGCCGGTCGGTCTGACCCAGTTCCGGGACCGGCTGGCCGCCCTGACGACCTGCGCGCCGGACTTCTCGCGCGCCCTCCTGGAAGAGGCCGAAGGCTGGCGCAGGCGTTACCGCAAGGAACTCGGCACCAACTTCGTGTTCCTGAGTGACGAGTTCTACCTAGGGGCGGAGCTGCCATTGCCCGCTGCGCGCCAGTACGAGGGCTTCCCACAACTGGAAGACGGCGTCGGCATCGTGCGCCTGTTCCAGGACGACGTGCTGAAAGTCGCCCGCAAGCTGCCCGCCAGCCTCCCCCGCCCGCGCACGGCGACCCTGGTGACGGGCGAGCTGGCCGCGCCGTTCGTCGGCGACCTCGCCGACACGTTCAACCGCGTCGAAAACCTCCGCGTCAACGTCTGCGCCGTCCACAACACGTTCTTCGAGGGCAACATCAGCGTGGCGGGCCTGCTGACGGGCCGGGACATCGCCGCCGCCCTGCACGAGATGGGAGACGAAGTCGGCGAGCGCGTTGTTTTGCCCTCGATCATGCTGCGCGACCCCGACCGGGACATCTTCCTGGATGACATGACGCTGTCCGAGTTCCAGGACGCCGTGGGCCGCGAGGTGTGCATCGTCGAGCGGATGCCCTCGGCGGCGGCCAAGGCCATCTTGAACTAGGCAGCCGGACCATGGGCGGTCCGGGCCGATACAGGGTAATGCCGCGGGGCGGCCTCGCGCTCATCTGCTCCCGCACCTTCTTCCCGCTCCACTCCTTTGCCCGCTGTGCCTCCCCCTTTCTTCTTAAGGGGGTCGGGGCGCTATTCCCCCATCTTCTCCACCTGCACCTCAACCTCCAGGGCCGTTTCAGTCGGCAGCAACAGGCCAGGCCCTGCCCGCAGCAGGCCCTTGGTCGGCGGCACGTCTGCGTAGTCGCGGCCCACGGCGATCTTGACGTGGCGGTCGGCGGCCAGGACATTGTTGGTCGGGTCGAAGCCGCGCCAACCGCCATAGTGGGGCAGGAACAGCTCGACCCAGGCGTGGGTTGCCCCCGCCCCGTGCGTCCCGTCGTCACCCCCGGCATAGACGTAGCCGCTGACGTAGCGGGCGGGGACGCCGCGGCTGCGGGCGGCGGACAGCATCAGGTGGGCGTAGTCCTGGCAGACGCCGCGCCCCTGGGCCACGAACTCGGCAAGCGGCGTCGTCGTATCGGTCGCGCCGGGCACGTACTCGAAGCCTTCGTAAATCGCCTGGGACAGCGCCTGCCCGTAGGCGAGGACGCTGGCGGCGGGGCCAGGCCCCTCCCAGATGTGGCCCAGCGGGACCAATGGCGTGGGGGTAAGAAACTCGGCGCAGCGCCCGCGCAGGCCGTCGTCGGTCAGGCCGGGCCAGTCTTTGGCCAGCAGGTCCAGGTCCGCGAACGGGTCGGCGCGCAGCGTCTCGACGCGCGAGTGGGCATGGATCGAGAGCGCCGTGTGCGAGTCGCCGCGAAGCACGAAGTGGTTGACCAGGCCCATCTGGTCCGGCTGGTCGTTGGCGAAGACGGGCACGGGTGGGTCCACCGTGACGGCGTACTCACCGCAGACCTGCTCGCCGGCCACAGTCAAAGGGCGCAGACGTGCCTCCATGAAGCACTCGCCCAGCAGGGGGGCGTCGTAACGGTAGCGCGTGGTGTGGGAAACGCGCAGCTTCAACGGGGCACCTCCAGGCCGTCCAGGATGTTCTCGATGACCCGGTCGGCGCTCACGCCCTCGATTTCGGCCTCGGGCCGGAGCAGAAGGCGGTGGCGCAGGGTAGCCGGGGCAATGGATTTGATGTCGTCGGGGATGAGGAAGTCCCGCCCGCGCATGGCGGCCAGGGCCTTGCCGACGCCCAGCAGGGCGATGGAGGCGCGCGGGCTTGCCCCCAGCACGAGCTGCCGGTGGTCGCGCGTCGCCGCCACCAGGGCCGTGATGTAGTGGAACATGGCATCCTCGACGCGCACCTTTTTGATCAGCGCGCGGCAGCGCTGGATGACGGCGACGTCGGCAGCGGGCTGGATGCCCGCCGACTGGAGATCGTTGGCATCGAAGCCCGCATGGACCCGCCGCAGCACGGCCTCCTCGGCGTCGGCGGGCGGGTAGCCGACCAGAATCTTGAGCAGGAACCGATCTAACTGGGCCTCGGGCAGCGGGTATGTCCCCTCGAACTCGATGGGGTTCTGGGTGGCGAAGACCATGAACACGGCGGGCAGGTCGTGCGTCTCGCCGTCCACCGTCACGCGGTGCTCCTGCATGGCTTCCAGCAAAGCCGCCTGCGTTTTGGGCGGCGTCCGGTTGATCTCGTCGGCCAGCAGCAGGCTGGTGAAGACCGGCCCGGACTTGAAGACGAACTCCATCGCCTGCTGGTCGAAGATGCGCGTGCCGGTGATGTCCGAGGGCATCAGGTCGGGGGTGAACTGGATGCGCCGGAACTCCCCCGAGATGGCGGCGGCCATCGCCCGCACGAGCAGAGTCTTGGCCGTCCCCGGCACACCTTCAAGCAACACGTGCCCGTCGGCGAAAAGTCCCGCCAGCGCGTTCTCGATGGTCTCGTCCTGGCCGACGACGGCCTTGTGTATTTCAGCCGTGATCGCCTGCGCCACCCGCTGCACCTCGCCCCCCGCCGCCTGGTAGGAGGGCGTGGACTCGGTTTCGACGGGCGGGGGCGTGAAGAAATTGACCGAAGGCGGGGCAAAACCCGTTTCGGGACTCGTCCCGGCCCGCTCGTCACCGTCCCTCCTGAAGCGGGCGGGAAAATCCGACGCTTGCGCCGGGGTAGGTTCCAAAGCCCGCGTTGGTTCTCTGTCTGCTGCTTCGTCAGGCAATGCCGATGTCCTTTCTGATGCCGTCCATCTGCCGGGTCAGGTCCAGCAGCTCGGCCTCCGAGACCTTGCCCTGGTCCAGCCGCAGCTCGCAGGTCGCGAGCAGGCGGCGCAGGCGCTCCGGGTCGATCTGCCCGCGCCGCGCGGCCACCGCGGCAAGGCGCTCCAGGTTGACGTCCGGCGGCAGGGCCAGCCGCCCGCAGACGTCGCGCAGGAACTGGCGGTAGAGTGTTTCCAGGGCCGTGCCCGACGCCTCGGCGCGGCGGTACAGGCTGGCGAGCGAGGCAACATACTCGCCCGAGGTTCGGACGTGCGCGCGCACCAAAGGGACGGGCGGGCCGAACCGGCCAGACAGCAGGACGGCCAGGCACACGGCGGCCAGGCCGAGCTGGATCAGCGTGAGCCGCAAGGGCCGCCCCAGCGCCTCCCAGACCGAGCCGCCGCCCGCCGCAACGTCGCCGTGGTGGTACTCGTCGAACAGCACCGTGCCTCCCGGCGGCGCGTAGCGGGCCAGCAGATCGGCCAAAAAGACGGCGTTCTCGGACCGGGGCAAGTTCCCGTTGGAGAAGAGCGCGCCGTCGGACACCACGACCAGACGCCCGCGCCCGACCGGCGCTTCCAAGGCCAGCGGCCCCGCCGCGTCGCCGAACAGGGCCAGCGCGTCGGGCCGGCGCCGGCTGACGCGCGCGTCCGCCGTGCTGTGGACGCTCAGCACATTGGCCGTCTCGGGGACGGGCTGGAGGGGCGGGAACTCGGTCGCGCCCCCGCTCCGCGAGGACGACTCGACGATCAAGTCCAGCGCGTCCCCGAACGTCTCCGTGTCGCCCTCGGAGGACGCGCCGCCACCGGCGCCGCTTTCCAGGCGCGAGGTCAGGAGGACGGCTGTGTGCCCGCTCCCGCTGTTCAGCCAGCGGCGCAGGACGCGGGCGTCCCGCGCCGCCAGCGAAGTCCGGTCGTCCGTGCCCCCGCCGCCGGTCAGCGTCGCCATCGGCTCCTGAACCTTGGGGGCGATCACCAGTAACAGAGCCGCGTCCGAGGACCGCAGGGCGGACCAGGGCCGCCGCCAGGCGGCGGGCCGGTAGCCCAGGCCCGCGATCCAATCGAACGCGCCCTTGCTGCCCGCGCCCCGGTCGCTGGAGATCGACGGGTCCGGGTTCGCGTCGTCGGCGACGCTGCGGGAAGGGGCCGCGCCGCGCCCGCCCAGCAGCAGGCCGCCTGCCACGAACAGCAGCAAGAGGAAGGCGACCGCGAGGATGTCCCGGCTGCTCCGCATCAGGCCGACGCCCCCTGCATGACCGGGGCGGGCGACTTGGAGGCGGGTTGCAGGGCATGGTACTGGGCCAGGGCGCGCGCGTACTGCCCGGCGTCGGCCGGGGCCAGGCCGTACCAGACCTGGTCGAACTCGCGCGTCAGCGGCGTCAGGGCCGCGTAGACGTCCGCCCGGCCCGCCGCCCGCAGGGCACGCAGGTACTCCCAGTTGGTCCGGGACCGGTCGAAGCGCAGGGTGCCGCCCGTGTCCAGGGCGATCAGGGCGGCGAGGTAGACCAGCCGGAAGGCGCGGCGATAGTCCCCCAGACCCGCCTGCTGCTCGGCCAGAGCCAGCAGGCTGTCGTTGTCACGCGACTGGACCAGGGTGGCTTCTTCGGCGTCCAGGGCCAGCGGCTTCGCCCGCACCCCGCGCCTCCCTATGGCCTGGACGATGACGGCCACCAGCACGGCGAAAGCCGCAGCGGCCACGGCGATCAGGATGCCGAGGATCACGTTGGGGTTGACGTGGGGCAGATTCAGGGGCTTCTGATTGGGCTGGGGGCGCGGGGCGAAGACGCGATCCAGCCAGGCCGCCAGCCGCTCGGCCAGCGAGGGCGGCGGGAGCGGATCCGAGCCGTACTCAGGCCGCGCCAAGACGGCGCGCGCGGACCGGACCACCGCCGCGCCGTCGGGGGCACCGCCGGCCCGTGCGAGATCGGCCCGCAGGACCGCGATCTGGGTGCCGACGGCCTCCAAGGCAGTGGCCTTCGAGTCCGAGTCATGCAGGGCTTCGGCGGCGCTGATGGCGGCAATCAGGGGCGCGGCGTTGGCGGGGGCAGGCGCATGGCCGGGGCGCTCCAGAGCGTGAATCGGCCCCAAGACTCGACGGGCGACCAGCGAGGGCGCTTCGTTCGACGGCACCACCCGTGCCGTGACGGCCTCAGCCTGAGCGGCCAGGGCGGCCTGGACCTGTCCCAGCGCCTGGTCGTACTGGCCCGGAGTCGCCGCCGCGACGGGCGGGGGTGAGCAGCCCAGAAACAGGAGCAGGAGCAGAAAGCATACGGCATCACGCTTCATCATTGCCGAGCACTCCCCTTTTTCGGCTTCGGCGCAGCGGGAAGTCGGACCAGCTCCGGCGGGGCCACGGGGGGCAGGTGCGGGCCGAGCGCGGACAGCGGCGGGTAGCGCAGGCCCTCGGCCAGCAGCTCAATGTCGAAGCCTTCCTTGCGGACGCGCGAGTCGTAGTAGAGGACGACCCCGACGCAGACCAGGAACGGCATCAAGACCAGGTGCGACAGGCCCAGGCTCAGCGTCTGTGTCACCTGCCCCGCCGCCGACCCCCCGCCAGGCATTGCCCCCCCCGGTGCGAGGCTCAAGACCGTGCCGAACAGGTACGCCAGCGGCAGCCGTATCCCCAGCCCGATCAGCCCGCCCACGCCCCCCAGCAGCAACAGGGCACCGAGAACGCGCCCGCCCTGCCCGCCCGCCAGCCGCCCCGACCGGCCCAGCGCCCGGCCCGGCCCCAGGCCTTCCAAGAGGCAAGCCGGCAGAACAAAGAAAAGCTGTGCTGCGGCGGGGAGCCACAGCACGACGCACCCCAGCAGACTCAGCGCCAGCACCCCTCCGGTCAGCAGAACGGCCGGCAGGAGCGCCGGCAGGCGGCGCAGGCACAGGCGGTACGCCGATGCCGGCGTCACGTCCCGTCCGAGATAAAGCGCCGCCGACGCGGCCACCAGGGGCGCGGCGGCCAGTGCGTACAGGGGCAGGAACAGGACCAGCCGGACCAGGGCCGTCACCGCCCAGACGCCCCCCGCGTCGCCGCCGGAGGCCCCGAGCAGAGCGCGAATCGGCGGGAGCAAGAGCGGGGTGACGAAGGCGAGCAGAGTGTCGAGCGGGGCCAGGGCGAGGGTCGCCACGAGCAGGAGAAAGACGAAGTGCCGCTTGTATAAGTCAAAGCCCTCGTCGAAGATGTCCCCCATGCCCAGTGGCCGGAGCTGCTGTCGGTTCATGTCCGCCCCCGCCCTCTTCCCCGACATCCAGCGCGCATCAGCCCTGCTTGGCGACTTTGACCAGCGAGGGGCGGATGACGCGCCCGTGCAGCGTGTAGCCCCGGCGCAGCTCCGCCGTCACGGTCTCGTCCGGGGCGTCGCTCTCCTCGTCGAGCATGACGGCCTCATGCACCTCGGCGCTGAACGGCTCGCCGACCGCGGGGATCGTTTCGACGCCCTGTTTGGTCAGCGCGTCCTGGAACTTGCGCCCGACGGCCGAAACGCCGCCGATGAGCTGCTCGTAGCTCTCGGTCTTGCGGGCGGCGTCCAGGGCCAGGTCGAAGTCGTCCAGAACGGGCAGCAGGTCCTTGATAAGCCGCTCGTTGGCGTCCCGGATGATCCGCAGCCGCTCCTCCTCGCCTCGGCGGCGGAAGTTTTGCAGGTCGGCCTGTGCGCGCAGACGCTCATCGTTGGCCTGCGCCGCCTGCGCCTTCAGGTCGTCCAGTTCTTTGGAAGAGACGGCGGGCGCGGGCGTTTCGGCGGGCGCATCAGACAGCGTGGTCGGGTCCGCAGCGGGGGCGTCGGCGGCGACGCGGAGGCGGCCGTCGGCGACGGGCACATCTAGGTCGATGGGCCTGCGCGCCCCGCCCTCGTCTTCCTGGTCGTCCTGGACGCGGGGGATGGCGTTGGCGGCCTCGAACGAGCTGTCGGCGGGGTTCGGATCGCCCGTGCTGCCGGGGGTTTCTTCTTCGGCCATGAAAAGGGGGGAACTCCTTCGGGAACGGATTGCGGGAGACACGCGGCCCGTTTCACCGGGCGCGGGCGCGATTCCTGCGCGTATTATACCCGACCGCCAGGCTTGACAACGCGGCGCGATTTGGCTATACTGCTTCTCGCCCTGCTCCGGGCACGGGGACCAAGCCTTCCTACTCCAATTGGTAGAGAGAATGCGTTTAGGCCGCATACAGTGTCGGTTCGAATCCGATGGAAGGCATCTTGATAGCCGGTAACGACAAAGCGCCCGGCCTCAGAAGAGGCCGGGCGCTTGTCATCGGCAGCCCTCCCGACCTGGACGGCGGCGACCTCAAGAGGCACACCGACTTCCGCTCGGTCTACGCGACCCTCCTGGACAAGTGGCTCGTCACCCCCTCCACCCCCGTCCTCGGCGGCAGCTTCCCCCACCTGAGCTTCGTCTAGCACAGCCACACGCAGACAGGCCGGGGCATCCGCCCCGGCCTTCTCCTTCTGGCTCCCGCCGCCTGCCTCAGCGCAGGCGGCTGTCGATCATCTTCGCCTTCGCCACCCCCGCCTCCACCTGCGCGTCCCCGGACCGCCGCGCGTACTCGTAGTCGGCCTTCGCCGCCACCGGGTTTCCCAGGCATTTATCTTCACACTGGCCGCGGTAGAAGTAGGGGAGCGGCGAGTCGGGGGCGAGCGCGACGGCTTTTTGTAAATGGGCCAGAGCGCTTTTATCGTCGTTCCCGTTTATGTCCAGCGCGATGCCGATGTGCGCCATCGCCCGCAGGCGCTGGGGCGTGTAGGCCCAGCCACCGGGGCGGAAGTCCGGCAGCAGCACGTCCACGTTCTGGTGGCCGTCGATATAGTTGAGCACATGCGTCGCGCGCCGGTAGATCGTCATCGCCTCCGAGGTCTGCCCGGCCTGACTGAGCAGCAGGACGTACTCCATCAGGCGGCCCCCGTGGTTTTCCCGGTACCCGTCACTGGATTGGTTGGGGTCGTTGGTGTAGACGGCTTTCCGGTAGTAGCCGACGGCCCCCATGATGTCCCCCGCGTTCTCGGCGCACTTGCCCAGGCCGTAGAGGGCATCCCCATTTTCGGCCCAGATGGCTAAGGCTCGCCGACAATGATCCTCACCCTGCTGCCATTCGCCCTTGTCGATCTCAGCATTACCTTGATCGGCCAGCCTGGCGCTTTTATCTAGTTGCCGGATGTCTTCGGGATCGACAGGAACAGGAGCAGCGGACATCGACTTGGCGAGAGGCGAGGCGGTCGATGTACCCTTGTCGTATTGTGGGACTGGTACAACAGGCTTGACGTGGGTGTGTTTGGCGGTGGGAACTGGCCCGGCTGCTACTTGTGTGCTCCTGTGCGCGAAAAGTACAGCACACGGCAGGCAGGCAACAAGGGCGGCAGAGAGAACCATGTTGTGTGGCTTCATTGGTTTATCCTTTCAACTTCTGGCTAAGGCCCAATCTTAATCCCTAGCGGAATTGACACGTCCCAAGAGGGGTAGGAGTCGGTATTGTTTGGAGTACCTGGAATGAACGGCGGATTCTGATCCACAGTCCAGAAATAGAGAGGCCCCAAACTTGCCGTACCTCCCCAACTCCAAGTCAGCATTTGCAGCGGCACGTAGATCGTACCCTGACCACTGCCACTGACGGAAGCAGGGCGGATGCACACCGACTTCCGCTCCGTCTACGCCACCCTCCTGGACAAGTGGCTGCAAACCCCTCCAGCCCCGTGCTGGCCGGGAACTTCCCGCACCTCAATTTCGTGTAGCGACGAAAGAAAGATGGACAGAAAGAGAGGCCGGGGCGTTTGCCCCGGCCTTCTGTTTTAGCCCTATTACCCGTCGGCAGTTCTGCCATGTCGGCAGATTCAGCGCAGTCGCCCATCGATTTTTTTTGCCTTCTCCACACCGGCCTCAACCTCCGCATCCCCGAACTGCCGCGCGTATTCGTGATCCGCCTTTGCCTTGTCGTACTGACCTAAATTGGCCTGACACTGACCGCGGTAGAAGTAGGGGAGCGGCGAGTCGGGGGCGAGCGCGACGGCCTTCTGCAAATGGGCCAGTGCCGCCTTGTCGTCCCTTCCTGATTTGTCCAGCGCGATGCCGATGTGCGCCATCGCCCGCAGGCGCTGGGGCGTGTAGGCCCAGCCGCCGGGGCGGAAGGTCGGTAGTAGCACGTCCACGTTCTGGTGCCCGTCTATGTAGTCTACGACGTGCTCCCCACGACGGTAGATCGTCAGCGCCTCCTGAGTCTGCCCTGCCTCGCTCAGAAGCAGAGCGTATTCCATCAGGCGGCTCCCGTTGTTCTCCCGGAAGCCGTCACTGGATTGGTTTGGATCGTTAGTATAGACGGCCCTCCGGTAGTAGCCGACAGCACCGGCAATGTCTCCGGCGTTCTCGGCGCACTTCCCCATGCCGTAAAGCGCCTCTCCATTCTCAGGCCAGATTGACAAAGCCTGCCGACAATGATCCTCGCCCTGTTGCCATTCACCCTCAACGATCTCTGCATAACCCCGGTGTGCCAACTTAACCCCTCTATCAAACTCTGCGAGGGCCTTCAAGTCACCCGGTTCAAGAGCGGCAGACTGCGGTTTGGGAACAAACACCGTGGAGGGCGATCCCTTACTATTTGGTGGACCGGCAGCAAGATGCTTGGAAACGGAGTGTTTGGCCTTTGTGATGCACTGTCCCGATGCCCTTCCACTGCTCTGCCAAAGCAGTATGCCACATGGCAGGGAAACGGTGAGCAAGGCAAGGAGAACTGAAGCAGACGGTTTCATTGTTTCATCCTCTCGACAGTTGGCTATGGCCCTATGTTGGGGTTCAGTGGGATCGACAGACTCCAGGAAGGATAGGTATCAGTATTGGTTGGAGTGCCTTGGATGAACGACTGAGTCTGATCCACGCTCCAAATGTTGTATTGGCTAAGGTTTGCCGCACCTCCCCAACTCCACGTCAGTTTTTGCAGCGGCACGTAGATCGTACCCTGACCACTGCCACTGACGGAAGCAGGGCGGATGCACACCGACTTCCGCTCCGTCTACGCAACGCTCTTAGACAAGTGGCTCGCCACCCCCTCCACCCCCGTCCTCGGCGGCAGCTTCCCGCACCTGGGCTTCGTCTAGCGCCGACAAACGCGAACAGCCCGGGGCATCCGCCCCGGCCTGCTCTTCCTCCGCCTCTCCGCTACCGCCGCCGCACCTGTGCCGCCCGCGCGCCTTCCACCGCCGCCGCTTTGACCGCGCCCGCCGTGTCGAGGCGGGATGCTCTGCCGTATGCCGCCTGCGCCGCCGCGAACTGCCCGGCCTTCTGGGAGCCATAGCCCAGGTAATACTGAACCCGCGCGTCGTTCGGCTCCTGCTGGGCTGCCTCCTGGAACGCCTCTAAAGCTTCTCCGCTTCTGTTCTGCCCGCCTGGTAGGTTCTTTTCCTCCCCCGCCGTCAGCCCACGCATGACATCAAGCAAGGCCCGCAGACGCGGAATCGGCGTCCCCTTCGGGTCGGCAGGAATGTCTAACGCGACCTTCGTTGGGCTGGGGTTCAACTCATCCACGGCCTTGTTGTAGGCCCGTACCGCCGCCTCATGCTGGCCGTTGTTCTCACACATAATCCCATAGTGGGTCAGTGTCCCCACGTCGTGGGGGAAGCTTGAGTAGCCGCCCCGCTTGGGGCTGTCGAAAGCCTCCTTGTAGGCCGCGTAGGCTTCCTCAGTCCGCCCCTGCTCCTCAAGCGTACGCCCAAGGTCGGACCAAGCACCGACCTCGCCTCCCGAAGCGTCCAGCGCGATTGACTGTCGCAGTTCCCGCTCCGCGAGGACGTAGTTGCCATGAAAAATGGCCGTGTGTCCCAGGCTGGCGAGCTTGAGACTGTTCTCCTGGTTCTTTACGTAAATGGGGTCGGTGTTGATGCGCCGGCTGTTCTCGTGAACTCTGGGCTGCCCCATCGCGAGGGTCACTGCCAGCCCGGCCGTGACTGGCAGAGCCGCAACGAGAAGATACGATTTGACGTTCATGGCTTTTCCCTTTCCACACCTTCGTCTACGCTTGGGTTTGGCATCGTTCACGCCCTACTGATTGGTGTATTTCCGTGACCAAGTGGGGTGTGTCTCCCATCTGAGGTCACTGTCGACGGTGACACTGCCCGATGCATTGGCAGGCAGCCAACCAAGAAGGATAGCGTTCTTAGCGTCTGGCGTGTTCCACTCCCATTGCAGCCTGTGGAGGGGTACGTACTGTGAGTCATTTCCTGGTGGAAGGTACATCATGTACATCTGATAGGTGTCGGCAATAAGGAACTCGTTCACTCCATTGTTCAGAAGCAGGTCGGGACTGTCATCCGTCGAGTGGGGTGTTGAGGCGTTCGCAGTGCTGTCAGCGGGCCAGATCGACGCATAAGGCCAGGCATTGTCCAATGCCACACCGTTGCTGCCACCCGAAGCAGGTGCGAATGACAACGGATACCACTGGCGGTGACTAGAAGCCATCTCATAAATGCCTGAGCAGTATCATCATGCACGCCAGGTGGACCATGCCCAGGTAGCTGGTCGAGTACAGGTCCCAGCGCACCGTCACGCGGCGGAAGTTCTGCAGCCAGGCG
>JAABUP010000217.1_pt1 | contig 130163 bp, 127 predicted proteins | sample 5559201 | NCBI WGS metagenome assembly JAABUP01 (sample SAMN10711887, study PRJNA513373) | rock metagenome | isolation source: Antarctica rocks | place: Antarctica | reverse complement strand
CAGCTGGCTCATCTCCCGCGGCACGCTGACGTACTGGTTCACGAGCGGCTCGTTGTCGATGATCATGTATTCGTTGGCGTTGGCGGCGGCGCTCTCGATGCTGTCGGCGGGGCGGGCGAAGAGGTGCCGCCAGAGGGTGTGGGCTATGAATTGGAGCAGGGTGATGATGCGGGTGGGGCGGGTGGAGGGGTGGGTGGGGGTTGAGGAGCGGTGGAGGAGGAGGGGGAGGAGGCGGAGGCCGAGGGGGTAGCCGGCTTCGTTTAGGCTGGGGGGTGGGGGGTCAGCTGTATGGGCGGTTTGGATGTAGGGGCTGTCGTTGCGGGCAGTGGCTTTACGTAGTTCGTTGCTATATGTATGTGGGGAGAGCAGAATCCACGACTCACCGTCGTTCCAGATCCTGTATCCCCGTCACCCGCTTCTGCGCATACCCCACCATTTCTCCGAACAAGTAGGCGAAGCTGGCACGGCTCAGCTCGGCGGTGCGCGTGCGGTTGAGGTTCCTGTCGTAGATTGTTTTGCGGTTTGTGGGGGTGCGGAGACCGGGGGTCGGTTGGGGGAGCTGGGGGACGCGCTGGAGCTGGGCGGAGGATTGTTGTTGGAGGGTGGTGGTGGGTTGGGGGGGAGGCGCTGTCGCTGCCATTGTGGGGGGGGCATAGGGAGGAGGGGGGTTCTCTTGGGGTGGAAGATGGGTGGGAGGGGGAAGTCGGTATTTAGGTTGATGGTGTTCGATTGGTCATTTTTGAGATGGAGCAGAATATTACGCGTGTATGATTCGACTTAGACTCTTCGGCTACGGAGTCTTCTCTTGTGGCCGTATGGCCTTACCTGGTGAAGGGTAGTTCTTACCTTGGTCATCACGTTACATTTTTACATCAGATACCCAGAAATTTCCACGAGAGTGAGTCGTTATGAAACGCTAGACGACCGTTAGAATAGTTTAAGAGCCAGGGGACTAGCATTCCAATATTCTATAAAAACTTGGGAAATTTGGGTCGTCTAAATTTCGAGAGCTGAGTAAGATGACCAGCGTTTCTATGAAGAACACTTTCAATTGGCTTATGCCAGACTGGGCACCGACTAAGAAGATCTAGTTACACTTTTCTTATGGATTGCTCTTCTTGGGGCTTTCCTGATTATCCGGGATGATTGTTGAATTAGAGCACTTTCATAGCTGGGATTATAGATTCATTGGCCTAACAATGATATTTGCTAATTACTGAACCCGTCGTTCAAGATAACATTACTGTTGATAAGTTTCACGAAGAAACGGATCCGAGAGGAATACCTCATAGGACTCGTAGGTAGAAGAAAGTCTCCAGGGTAAGTAATTCAAGAAGGAACGTACAGCTCCATACGCTGTCAAAGTCAAGCGATAAGCTCATCCCACAACTCCCAGTATGTCTCATCTTCACACGCCGGATACTCAACCCCATCATGATCGAATGCTGTAGCATGTACCAGCTTCTCGATGTCAGGACAGCGACTGAACTTGACGGATACTAACTCGTCAGTCTGTCGTTCGCCCGTGTCGGTCTGCGGAATCACACAACACCCGTGGACCCTGTTACGCTCCTCGATAGCACCGATGCAATCTATGCCCACACGCAAATCCGACTCTGGTAATACATATGCCTCTTCTATCTCCGCAGTGCGCAAAGCAGCTTTTGCGATCCGCGGACCATGCCACGGGCCCTCTCTACCCGCGTCCCGGAGGATGTTGACGGCACGCCGTCGCCAGACAGGATTGCGGTACTTGATCGCTGTGAGAAAGAGCGGTTGAATGATGCCTGGCCCAGGGGAAAAACGCTGGCCTTCTCGGAGCAAAGATGGCCGTGGCTGAGCACTCCTGTTGGCTAGAATCTGGGCGGCATCAGTCACGATCCGCTGGAAATGGACAGCATGGGCATCGTAGCTTGTTTCATATGGGTCGAGGACCGCCGAAGTCCAGATGATAGTGGCCAGGCATAGGACACGAAGTATCAGGATGTGAGAATGTGAGGAATTTGTAGTGTAACTAGGCGAATCTGACGCCTTTGAAGAGATGTATTGGTCAAGGGCGTCGAGCCAAAGGCGGAGTTGGCCAATGAGCCGACCTTGAGTGATAACAAGATCGGAGCTTGCTGCACGGGGATGGTATTTGTACTTGGATGCGGTGGTGGTAAATTGATAGCATCTATGAACAAGAGGAATGAGGTGCAAGCGAGCAGTAGTGACATCGACCACAGGCGGCAATTGCGCAAGGAGACTGCTAATTGGCATATCTGGATAATGGGCGAGCGAATAGGATGCAGTTTGGATGTCTAAAGTCCGGAAAAGCATAGAAATGTTGTCTTCCGACGCACAATTGGTCGGCTCCGCCGATTCGACAGCCCGGGCACCACTGGTTGTTTGTCCTGCTTGGCGGAGCTCGAGAAGCTTGAACGCGCCTTGAAGATGGAGCAGTGCATTTTGCTCACGACACAAGAAAATTTCAGCAAAGGCTAAGAGCGTACAGACCATCAACAACGGCACTGATCCATGAGGCTGTGTAACTAAGGCTTGCTGTGTGCCACTGATTGCCTTTCCATACAGGGTACCTGCAAAGAAACGAGCACGATCCGAAGTTCTCGGTGACAACGTCTGCAACTCGTAGATGGCGCCAAGGGCAGCCGCAGCGGCGTTGACGATTGGAATTGCGTGGCTAAGCTGGGGAAGTAGGATTTCTAGAATTGATCCGGCGGCTCCAAACTGTCCATACGAGTCGAGGCTTAGAAGACTGCAGCCCACGCGGGCAAGCCTAGCTTCTTCCAGGGGCTGACGAAGGCCGTCGAGTAGGCCAGAGGTAGGGGTTGGATCCCGAACCTTGTCGGATCCAGCAATGTTGCCAGACTGCAGTCGATCAGCTGTACTTCCAGGAGTGGTCCGATACCCTTCACAGGCCCGACCCGACTGTACGCAGCGTAGGCACGCAGGCAACTCCTCGCCGCACTTAACGCGACGAGCCCTAAATGATTAGTCCACCATTAGCAACTTTCAGCATAGGAAAACCGTACTTGCAGGTGAAGCAACCGTTTTTAGACTGTAGGCCACAGATCCGAGTACGCTTCGTAAGTGTCATGATCGTGCTCTGTTCCTTCCACAGAATCGGTATGATCTAGAGGTGAAACAGACTTGGGATTGGATCAAGGCTGAGGAAGTCCTAAAAAACAGTACGTCCTTCCGTCTAAGCCATATATGGAGTGACGAACGACCAGATTGGCGTTGACAAGGTTGGTCGATCGAGCATTTGCGGTCTTCTTGACTGAGGCCACGAAGTGAAGACTCATCAGCATCGCTGTTCGCGGAGACAACACAAAAAAGGAATTGGTGACGACGACTGAATGGTGTAGCTTCTTTCCCAATATTAGGCAGTGCACCCCCTTAACGCTACAGCCAACGAGCCTATGCTGTAGCAGAGTTTGTAGCAAGCAAAATTGGCTCCAGCTTTGGTTGTTTCGATAAGAAGGTGCACTGCCAACTGAAGTACTCATTGTGAGAGTCTAAAAGGTGCATCTTGTAGCCGCTACTGGCATCGGTCTTTGAGTTTGGGCTACGCTCGATCCGTCCAGCGTTTCGTCGGATGCCCTGCTTGGTACGGCGGGCTACACTCCTTCCGTCCGTAATCCTGCTGCTTTAGTGCGTTGTCCCGCGACCCCTGTTATCAATTCGTAGCTTGCGAGCTCTGGAGCAAGTCGGAACAGGTCTATGTATGAGTTCGCGATCGTGCCATTGTCACCCTGCAAGGTGCCCATCGCATATTGTACTGCGGTGGTGTGCCGCCATGGATGATGTCTCGTGCGAGACTCCTCTACCACGCAACATCCAAATATCTTTCGTAACTTTGGTACTCTCCATAGCTCTAGATTATATGGATGGTACATCAGCTCGCGGTCAGGGATGAATAGTCTAAGCCTGTGCTTTCCTCTTGCCCTCCTTTTTCGATTGACTCTTCTCGCGTTCCCGATCTGCCATAATCGCATGCCACCGCTCGACAATAGCCCCTTTCTCCTCCTCGTTCGCGTCCAACGCCTCTCTCTCTCCTTGAGCCATCCTTGCGCTGACGATGAGTTTCCCCTGATCCTCCCTGAAGGCATTCGTAATCTCGACATCGATGCCTTTAAGGGGGTATCCGACGATACCATTCATACCTGTGTCACTCTCAGCTCATTGATTGCCCTTCGCTTCCACAGGATGAAACATGTGCAATTTAACGGGACATACCGGCCCAAAATTTCACGGGAGTGCCAACAACACCTTTTGCGAACCCCTTGATCAAGCCTAAGACGCCGTCCTCCTTTGCTCCAAGAACGGGCTGGGTGACGAGCCCCGCGATTCCGTCGTAGGTGCCTAGGAAAAGCTCCTGTACCGATGGAAGGGAAGAGATCAGCACCAACGTACTGTGCATCTAGGATTCTTGGAGGGGAAGGATTGAGGCACATCTGTGCTTATCAAAACACGGACAGGGGTAAACTGGGGGTCTATTTCCAATAGCAATATATGAGCATTGAGTAGACAGCTTACCTTACAGCCGGCCATCAATCCGGTGCCCAGACCTGTGACCTTTGGTTGAGGTCGGACTGTCCTATCTCCCCACATCCTTGGCGCGTTGTGGGCTCCTTGGGCTATAGCTACGGTGAATGTCATCGGGGAGCGTGCAGCAGCTTTGGTGATTTGGTACAGTCCCTTCGCTGCGCGTTGGCCTATGAATCTTTGAGTCGAACATGCACCCGTGACCGGCTGCGAAAAAGAGGTTGTGGGCGAGTCCGTGGGGAGGTCGACGGTCTTCACCGGCTGGCCGGATCGAGAGTTGGTTTGACCAACGTAGGGTAACCTTGTAAACTCTGATCCAATCATCCCCAAGCCTTTGAAAGTATCATAGAAAAGGTCCAATATGGCTAGTGAGGCTCCACTTACTGGTTCCCAGGGTCCGGGTGTGAGATCGTATTCACATGGGCGATATCTGATTCGATCTGTAAGGTTATGCTTGGGTTCTGTCGAGGAAGTATAACGTACAGCTTCAGGTCGCCAAAATCTACAAGGCCCTGCTTTCTGAGTACGGTTGCAGCCACCGCGCTCAATCGGATGTCTTTCCTGTTGTGCCGCCAGACTGCTGCCCGCTGAGGTAATACCGAACACCCCACAACGCCCACAGGCAGATGGTCATGGAAACTTCTTGCTCCTGCCCCAGTTCCCCCTTCTTTGCGAATTCTCTCTCCAAGTACATTAGCTCTTTGCAGCATTTCTTCGGTCAACGCAGTGGCGATCGCTTTGGCTAGATTAGAAGCTGTGAGCATGGTGAACGGAATAGGTCGTGGTCCTGCGCCTACGCGATGTATCATACTGCCCCAGAATATTTGGTCGCCAAAGAATGGCACGACAACAGCTGGCTTACCAGCAGCGATACCAGCAGCTGTCGTGCCGGCGCCTCCATGATGCACCACGCAAGATACTTGCTGGAAAAGCCATTCATGCTGGCATTCTTCAACCAAGAAGATATCTGGCCTTGTGGTCATTGCCGACTCGCCCAAAGAAGCCCAGCCTTTGCAGAGGATGGCTCGGACGTTAATTAGACGGATGGCCTCCAAGATCACGGCTGTCAAAGCGTCTGGGTCGTCCACAACAATGGAGCCAAACCCAATGTAGATTGGCGGAGAACCATTCTGAATGAAAGCGACCAGCTCAGAGGGCGGGGCGTAGTCTTGATTTGAGGGCAGGAAGTAGAAGCCGGCGACGTCAATATTCGAACCCCAGTCTCTAGGCTTCGGAATCAAATTGGGAGACCTGATCGCATTTCAGGGGTTCTGTTCTCACTTCCTAAGATTGCGAGCACTTTCGCACTTACCAGCAGTACGTGAAAGGGATTTTCAGACGCGACATCATGCCGGGGATCCTCGTTGGATCCATCGGCTCAAGACCTAGGGTTTTGTATCTGAATCTGTTAACGATATCTCCGAGTCCCTGCCACGTGATCATCTCCAAGATGATATAGGATAGGTAGTTGGTCACTCTTACGTCAGTAGTTGAAGACTGGACATTGGCGAGCGGGTGTGCGAAGGCTTGCGTAGGAGTCCAAGGCATACTAAAAACTTAGTATCTTCGACCAGACTAATTTCGAGGAATCCCATCTGAGGGGCACACTTACGTGAACATCAGGTGGAGAGGTATACCCAGCTTCTGGGCACAATGGATGTGAGCAAATGAAGGTGGATTAGCAACGATAGCATCGGCCATGAAGGGTTTTGGATCACGGCGCCTTGCAGGCGAAGTCCCACTCTGCTCAGCAGATCCGGGAGCAGGTAGATCAATGCCATCTCCTGCCTCAAAGCAAGATCGCCAGCACCGGCGCATAATGTTACGCATTGCTGCTCGCCTTCTCTGTACCTCGCCATTCCGAAGTGTATCAAGCTTGGGAATAAGGCTAGGATTCTTCACCATATACGCCATGAGTTCCTTAGGGTCTCCGCCAATACTGAAAAACTCCAAACCTACTGCTTCAACGAAGCCCTTGAATGTCGGATGTGTTGCAATACGGACTCGATGCCCAAACCGCCGAAGCTCAAGACCAAGAGCGATGAACGGCTGGAGATCTCCCCGCGAGCCTACAATCTGAAGAACAATGTTCAGTCCAGGTGGCGAAACTCCGACGGCACCGGTGGATGTTACTGAAGGCCGTTGCGACTGGGCGTCTTCGGAGTCTGACTGACCTTTCAGGTCGGGAGTGAAAAGTTTTGATAGTTGGCGTGCGACCTTTGCGTCGATATTGATGTCGACTCGTCCATCGACTACTCGTACATCAGCATGATGCTCGGCTGCAGTTGTAGACTAGAGGCCTATTGGTTTACCCGCGACGGTGGCGTTAGTACGAGTAGTGTTTGCATCATATTCGGTATCTAGTCTCCCAGGGTTATACGCAGGAGGTGACTCCATTGACGACTCTTCATTGTCCCTGATTTCAGCACGTTCCATGTAATTCATCTGTTCAAGCGTCCATGTCTGCTGAATAACAGACGGATTCACATTTCGTGGTGATGCCATAGCGATTATCGATCAGAAGAGCAATGTTGAAGTGGAAAGTGCAACATCATTGGGCTTTCTCACGGCCAGAGCTACTCTGCAGCGTTCGACGGTATGTTTTCAATTGAGCTGCGTAGCGGCTGACGCGTCGTCGTGCTCCCACCAACGACTCCCACAGAAGGACGGCACGCAAGGCTGACTCGAAACCATTGCGATCTTACCAATGGTGGTCGCTTCCAAACGGTCAATTAGCGATGTCCGGAATAACATTGATTTGACGGAGACCCTGTATCTCCTGGTTTGGACTTCGCTAGTCCAGATTCGTGCAAGGATCAAAATTCAAAGACCGAGGCAGGTCGATTGAAAAGGCTTAGCGGATCCTGCATTGTCTTACTATCTCAGGACTGGTTATCTTTACATCCTGTCGTCTGTCTTTCGTGTGGCTGCATGTCAGCAAGGTCGCATTCGGATGTTTAGAATAGGATGTTCTATCTATCCCTGGCCAAATTATGGGTTTGTGCTCGGTCTGTCTACGTGTACGTTATGCAACCCCTTTTTGCTGCTGCCTCTGTACTTCGCCGTCACTCGAGTGCTTGTTGTAGGTAGTCAGTCAGGACTAAGTCTAATTCGCAAGACATTATCCAACTGATGCATTATGGTACGGTCTGTTCGAATAGTGACGCGTCTGACCGAGCAGTGACGGAGCTCGAAACACTTTGACGAGATATGCATCATTGCAGCGTTTTGATGAGGAGAGAGTATTTGATTGCGTTGCTCCTTGGCCAGATAGCCCCACGTACCCACAAGCGTATACGTTTTCGACTTCCTTGCATTGGAGAAGTTTTCTGCCTTGTCTGCATTTTGTTGGGTAGTGTATTGTTTTGACTTTGATACAAGCTTGAGCGTTTGGTAGGACTCACTCGCCTTAGTGGGAAGCTTTAATTCTCGCTCTCATCATAATCGTACCAGTGTTGTCGGCGTTGTCTTCTGTTCGTACGTAAGTTTTGATTTGTGTGCCAAGTAGCATCTTTGTCGTTGAGACCTCGGCTTGATGGACTGAATGCCAGGACATCACAGAAGCTCAACGTGTGACTCGTAATGGCATGATTTCATAGCGTTGGATAACATACGATGTCAGATATTTAAAGAAACCTGTTGAGATATTTGTCGACGAGTTTTGACCTCTATATCAATATCTGCGCTACCTTATATCAGAAAATTGCAAAACTGTCTGTGAATTGAATCTACCCTCGATTAGAAGGACCATCTCAAACCAACATAACCACCATGAAACCCTACAAATTCCCTACACATCCTCAGTGTCTGCCTTCGCAAGGGGTGTGTGGTAAGCTCTAACCACGCATGGTTTTAGGAAACATGCCTGTCTTAGCGAATGAGTTGCGTCCGTTCTCGGCGTCCACAGACATAGACGTCTCCTGCACGGCATCTGTCCGTCTTGTTCTCTTGGCCCGCCCGAGTCTGAAATTACCAGCTTGCCACATGGTCCCAAGAACAAATCCTGGGTGGAACGTAGTCAAGAGGATAACGACCGCGGCCATCATGGCTCCGTCAAGAACCATGAAGGAGACCTCGTTGTTCGCAAGGCTGCCACCGAAACCACCTTTGAGCTCTGCGACGCGGAAGGAGCATCGAATGAGAATCGCTACGGTCGATATGGCGAGTGCTATGTAGTGAGTCACTTCATCAGCCACTTTTACACGTTGGAAAAGTGGAGCGAGTGCCAGCAATTGGCTTACCAGCTGAGAAACCTCTGAACTTGGATGAAGACCGCAGTGAGAAGCTATTGGCGTTTACTTCGAGGGGGTGTCGTCTCACGGACCATACGAGCTGACAGCAGACACAGATGAATGCAAAGGTTGAAGCGACCTGGGTAGACAGTCCCGCGATCATGATGTTTATTCCGGTCTGCCCCTGGCTCTTCGTACCTCCAGTAGATGCTAGCGCACCACCAGCTGCTTGTAGCACCAGTGAGAGAAAGTCACAAGCTACGAAGAAACAAGTGATGAACCGGGGCGAGAGCCAGGACAGGCTGGTTCCATATACCGCGATGACTCTGGCCAAGCAAAGATATATGGCGGCTGAGAATAATGCGGGACCTATGGTGAGTCCTGTTCAATTCGTTAGCTGGATACCATACAACGACTTGGACTGTCAGATAGCGAATTCTCTCCAAAGAGCATGTAGCAGCGCGACTTAAATTATCCCTATGGGGGTACGTACCCACAAGGTAGATGATGAAGTAATTGTTGTTGAAATCATCAATGTGCAATTCGACGCGGGCAGTGTATCCAACGATCTCTAGGCCAATGCCTCCAATCATAGCCACAAGAAAGCCCCATGTGCGATAGCGAAACCCAAGACCGATCTGGACAAGTAGACAGAGAGCAAAGATCGCCAGGTACAAGGCATTGCCTGCAAGAGAGGGAATGTAATGTATCTGGCCGAATATGCTCACGGGACATGTTGCGTAGGTGCAAAGCCAAGGCTCATCCAAGAGCGTAGTATTGAAACCAGGAGGCACGCCCGACATTGCTACTCAGATGTTTGGAGACGATAGATAAAGGGAGGAAAGGTAGACAAATCAAGCATAAAATATGATGTACTACCAAGAGGAAACGTAAATCACTAGAGCACGGATGTGACGATGGATTTGTCAACAATCGTGGCAGACGCCTGCGTGTATATAAGACGCTCAGAAAGGGGTAACTATGAGAGCCAATTGCTACTCCAACAAGGATTTGCGTCACGAAACGTGTACGCGCAAGCTCTCTTGCAAGCCATCTCGCTAAAGAGGACGAGGACACTGTCAAGGTGCATGGAATGGTAGAGTGATGCCGTTGACCCTTATCGCAGAGACGCTGGTGCCTAGTTTCATATATGAGAGCGGCAAGGCTGTTAACGCGATGGATCCAATAACAATCTGCATTGACCGTTTGACTCGAAGGTGCCGATCGCACGGTACCAGGATTGAAGAGAAGCCATTCAAAATTGTATCTTTCTCTGCATTAAATGCCAAGACGCCTTCCGAATTGGGTATGGACAGCGCAAACTCTATCACCGATACTGAGGTGTTGCTCGTAAATGTGACTGGGCGTAGGATGAGGACCGCGCATCTGTATTATGGGTCCCATGCCGCTTGAAGCGGGTCGCCATTCTCTGAGACCTTCCTGACTGATTGGAAAAGGGGATTTTTTGTTCACTGTATCGAAACCCTCGCACTTGAATGTCGTGGGTTGGGCGTTCCTCTGGAGATATCCTGATACCAAGCATGATTGTATCTGGTAGGCCTAATGGGCCGATCTATGAGAGGGACGGACTCCTTGGTCCGGAAGTACACCATAGAATAAGCCTAGGCCAGGCATGTGCTTTCACGGGAACGTCTTGAAGAAGCCGCCAGGTGGAGGTCCAATTCTATCACGCAGTATGCTGATCATCTCGGCTCCATACAATGGCCGCTGCAAGGACGGAGCTTCCACCGCGCCGTGGATGCTCTGTTTCGGACCCAGATTACAAGATGTGTACGCAGAATCTCGATATTCGAAAAGGTAGAATCCAGGCTCATTGGAAGGTCGACAGTGTTGCCATTACCTAATCGGATTGACCTGGCCAAGCTGACTTACGCCCTCTCGGCGTGTCTCCTCCTGCGATTATTGGCATGTCCTTTTCCGCCGCTGGTTCCGGTCCCTAGCGAAGTCACACCGCACGCTCGATCGTCAGCTTGGCTGATCTATGCTGATATTGAGGCGGAGGAGGTATGTTGAATGACTGGATCATTCGTGCCTCTCTTACCCACTTAAGCTGTATGGTTAACCAAAGTTATAATGCCAGTCGACCTCGTTGTATCGTCGCCGGAAGAAGCCATGATATCTCACAGATTCGAAACTACTCTACGGGCTATCTGAGAAAGAGTGATGCTACTACATATAAGGTCACAATTCATATTAATCAATTTACTCTAAATTCCAACTCAACGGATTGATAAGCTGTTCGTTAGGACCCAGGCCTTGACAAGAACCAAGAGGTCCCTCAAACGTATCCAATCCCTCTCTCCACCTCCACCTCCACAGTGGTAGTCTTCTGTATCCCCGGCACAAGACTAAGATTACTCACATCATGGCCGTAATGATACTCTGCATATGATCTCTGCGCTGCCCCAGCTGACGACTGAACAAAAGGTCCACGATCAACGTTCATACTCCCGAGGACTATTGACGGCAGTGGCATCTTATTCGTGGGCACACGAGAGGGGCCGTTCGTGATGGGTGCGTGCTGGTGGCGGAACTTGAGGGTTTTCATCTTGGATTCGAAGATGGCGAAGCACGGACCGAGAGTGGGGACGCAGGCCACCATTATGGAAAGGTTTTCTTCGACGCTGGGGAACGAATGTTAGTCTCCCTCTTGGAGAGTGTAGAAGGGCTAAGGGAGGACAAACACGGTCAGTAGGGAGCTGCTAACGCTATCGTCTGTCCAATAAGTTATTTGTTGTGCTGATCATAGAAGGTCAACCCTTAGGAAGGATCAGCTCACAACTCAGATCACTTCGCGCTGTCAGGTCGCTAGTCAGGACTGTTCGCGTTATGGCAAGGGCACCACAACTGACAATGTCAGCTGAAGGAATTAAACCCATATCTTGGGTAGACCTACACAACACCGCAAGACATAAGAAGGCCTAGGACGATTCTTTTGTGTACCTCGATATGCAACTTCCGTATAAATGTGAATGGGAATAGCGCCAGGGCAAAGTCGCAGAAGGCACTAATCGCTGCTGGTACATCAGTCATGTCAGAGAGCGGAGCCAGCCAATATCGTACCTCCATTGGCATACCCTAGCTTGACATAGATGGCAGGATCTTTACAGTGGCCTGAAGTTCTTGGGTTCCACAATTTTGACACAGGCTGGCATTGACCCAGACTGTAGCCGGCAGATAGAACAGCGATGATTGTCAGGATGGCGATGATGACGATGGGGAAGAGTCGCTTGAACTTTGTCTGGGTTTGCTCGAGCAATCGAAGGAGCAATAAGCAGATGGAGATTTTGCTGGTGGCTAAGCTGAAAACCGTCAATGGCGTTGCGAGGTAGTTCCACTTCAGAGCTTCGCTGAGCTGGTGGTGCGAAAGGTAATAGAGGTGTTGGCCGTAGCCTGCTACGACTTCGGGAACGTTGAAAGCGGTTGAGACTGTTGCGAGGATCTGGCACGATCAGTACACCATTCACGACATCGACGGGCATGTGCCGGTGAGCTGACCAGAGAAAGGACAACAAAGATATCATCCCATCCAAAGGTGCGCTTAACGAAGGCCCTGATGTAGATTCGCGGTGTTACGAACCCCCATGCGACGATGGTGAAGACAAGCACCACGACCAGGAAGGCTGTCCCTCGATTCTGTCGTCCACCTGGCGGTGGCTGAAGTGCATCATCCATTTCGCAATTGAGTCTGAACCGTCGTCAACACAGCTTTGAGTCATGGTCTGAAAAATGGACTGAACAGCTATATGTGGATACGAGCCATCAACAAGAGCTGAAGCTGTGCCGCTAGACCGCATTCAATGAAGAGTCGTCGGTAGTCCGATGACTGTGGAGGTCCTGAAGTATCTGCACGGCGCTGTGTCCTAGGAGCTTTCGTAATCGGCAGTCGCAGCTCTCTCCACCATGAGGATTGTAATTGGCAGAACGGTCCGCCTCTCCGAGAGGCATGTTGCATGCAGCAGAGCTGGAGTGGGCAATTATCTCAACCAAGCCTGGCCGTAGGCTGTCAAAGCACTGTGAAGGATTCGAAGGTATTTGAGATGAAACATTGAGGACCCGACACCGATACGGCAATGCCCACACCGGGCGAATTATGGCTCCTTACTTCCTTCCGTGCATGATCTCATAAAGTAATCCTTGCAGGTACTCCTAATGGTGTCTCTACTTTATTGTCTCCATTATCGTGCACGAACTGAGTTGCATCACGCTAAACCAATTGGGGTGACCTACGCTACTGCTCGGCATTAATCGGTCATCAATGTGCCTACCCGTTGTTTGGCCTGTAACACCATGGCTTTTAATGAGCGTTCTGGGCAGCTCAACTCTCTGGGTAGACTTTGACTAGTTGCGACAACGGCACCCTTTTACATATCAGAGAGCGAGGTATCATCTCATACGCCTCAGTGCGCCAGCATGTCGTTCGAAGATAAGAGTCAGAGATACCTCGAAGCGGAGTATGCATTGGGTCAGTCCCTGTTCTAGCAATACTGTGAAGACTCGAGCTTCTGTTGACCTTGACAACACTGCAGGCCGCGGCTATGCTGCTTCCTTACGGTGAGTCTTTCTCGATCAAACTCGGTGTCACTATCTTGGTATTGACAGACGTCTTCAGGCTCAACTTTCAGTACGCCATGCTCAAAGACCTCATTCAACATAACATACACCCCAACATCGTCGCAAGTGACACTTTTCCACGGGACGCCAAGATCGCAGACGTTGGTACAGGGACAGCGTACGCTATCCCACCCTCGAATTGACGGAAACGAACTAAATGTCGCTAGTCAGTGGCTTATTGACGTGAACAAGGAGCTACCTGCTGCTCACCTCGAAGGTTTTGATATCTCCGATGAGCAGTACCCTTGTAAAGCCTGGCTACCGGACCGAATCTCGCTTCAGCGACTGGATGTTACAAAGGCTATCCCCCAAAATCTGGAAGCTAGGTATGATCTTGTTCAAGTACGCCTCTTCCTCTGCGTGATACAGAATGAGGGTCCCGATGCAATTCTAAAAGCGATCTTCAATATGCTCAGTCAGACTCTCCTCCTCATTCATCGAGTTTGGCTTATTTAGGTTTAGAGCCAGGAGGCTGGCTTCAATGGGTTGAATATGACCCGGCTTCGTTCGAAATTATATCTCCAGATCTCAAGTTGAAGCAGAGTGCATTTGAGAAATACATTGGGATCGTCGCTGGTCCCAATGGCACAGTTAAAAGGTGAGTCTCGGCATTCCACTAATTGCTTAAGGTATAATCTGAACTAGTCCGCCTCTCAGATGGCCGAGAGAGCTTGCTGCACATTTAGAAGCAGCAGGATATCAGAATTCTAAAGCTACAAAATACGCGATTCCTCCGGACATGTACGCGCCATTCATGCACATCCACCTTTTTGCGGCGGAGGAGGTCAGCCTGAAAGCCATGAAGAATGATGCTCCAGAGGCACAGGGGCCCTTGTTTAGGAAGTTGCTAGCAGAAGTGTATGAGGAGAACAAGACTGGTGTCAGTATGGCGCACGATGTGGTTGTGGCAATCGGTCGTAAGCCGCTTTGAGGCTTGCAAATGAGTGAAGCTACAACATATGAAGTGCATTCCGTACGTGACATGCATCAGTGTTCTATGATCTTCTTGATGAAAGGCAGAGCATAAAGCGCCACGATCCAGACATTCCACACTTTGAACGAGACCTTATCTGCCTTCACGGTCCGATAACAGTACAACCTTCCAACAATAATGACTGCCAGAGAAACCTGCAAAACGAAGCCTCTCGCATCCAATCGCCAGAATGTTGGGCAGACGAGCGACCAGACCATCACAGCCAACCCGATTGTCACCCGGGTCCTCGTGTCTCCTACCAGAAGTGGCATCGTCTGCCTTCCACGTAGTCTGTCTCCCGCTTGATCATATAGGTCTTGAAATTGAATTGTCGTCGCAACCACTGCCGCCAGTAATACCATCCAGAGGTGGAAGTCCGATGATAATCTTGTCTCAGCCTGGATGCAGGCAACCTTCACCGCTCCAGCAGCGAAGGTCATATATCCGAGTGCGTTGAGAAGATTCCTTGCCAGAAGATTGTCATTTGCCGCTCCAACCTCGTTATATACCCAGCCCTCGAATACCAGCGCACAGCATTCCAAGAGACCTCCAAGGTAAATACTGGCAAGTATGGCCGTCATATAGCTTGCCATCATAAGGTACTTGGTCTGCGTGACCGTAATTCGTCCGGCAGGTATAGGTCGCCAGGGTTTATTCTGGCGGTCCTCATCTACGTCGCCCTCCCGGAACTGATTGCACATGGAGAGCGGCAACAGATTGAGCCATGTCCACATCAGGCTTGGACAGATGCATCGAGGGAGAAGTGCTAATGTACTGTGAGGGGCTGATGTTGGTGATCGTGGATTTGACAGGAGAGCGATGAGCGCAAATGAGGTCTTTGGGATAACGATTGTTTTCAAGTCGCTGTAATTGAACAGCCAGAGAGTATGAGCATGATAGAACAGCCAGCTCAGCCCAGGACCAAGCAAGGTCGTGGCCTTGGCCAAGGATACGAAGCTGCTGACAATATTTTCCCAGAGGCTGGTGAACTTGTGAGCGTCCATGCCCTTCGATTCTTCTCGAATCATATTGCGCTGTCGATAGGTATTCTGATGCTTAGAAGTTCCCGAACAGTGATGAAAAGAGTCAGGCTGATGTCCTAGTCCAATGCACTCCGTGAAGGCTGTGAGGGCGGTGGTGATCCAATTGATGCTGACGTGAAGTATCACCTGTGACTCAAAGCGTTTTCACCACCAAGGAATCTTGATATCTCACTGAGATTTCCTCCTAGCTCTGATAGGAGAAACCCAGGATCACACCCAGAACTGTATCACCACACAGCTGAGATGCACAGAGGTACAAGTGTATCTGACTGGGGGCGCATTCAAGTGCATGGTACGAAGCACCATGCGAGCACATTCAGCTCATCCTCCTGAACTAAGCCTAAAGGGAAGCAGCCGCGCAGGAAATGTCAGACGTGCAGTACGAAAAGGATTGACCCAGAGCTCTGGCGCACCCGGACTCATGCATACGAAACACATCGTGTTCAGAACCCTGTTGATGACTTACGACTACTACACACACAGCCTCATCCGGTTGATAGCCAAGTCGTTGTCGTGAGACTCAACCGCCTAGCCTAGCCTAACATCACCTATCCCCACGAAAGATTATGGGCCGCCCTGCGAACAAGGCCATTATCGTGGCAGCAACTGGAGGGGTCTTGACACACTTTCTGGTGTTCATCCACGGTGAATGGCATATGCACGCTACTAGAGTCTTGGGACTCGTCGTAGCCTGTTTTTCCACCATGCTAATGCTCGACATATGGTATTATGCCGAGTCGCTGTTCGTTGCCGTTGCGTCTGTGGGAGCTTTATGCGGTGTCTTCTGTGCTAGTCTCTTCGCCAGTATTGTCATATACCGCTTGTTCTTCCACCGACTACGAGGATTCCCTGGTCCCATCCTCGCCAAAGCCAGCAAGCTATGGCACGTGATACATTGCCTAGATTCGAAAAACCACCTGTTGATGGACAGATTGCATCAGGAATATGGAGACTTTGTTCGCACAGGTATGAGAAAAGGACACATGAGCCCCTAATTCGATCGTGTGTATCCTCTCCATATCGAGAACTGAACACTTGATTCGTCTAGGACCCAACGAGTTGACAGTCTTTACACCGGACGTCTTGCAGTGCATACTCGAGGGCCAGAAAAGCCAATTCGATCGACCTGCCTGGCACGACAATCTACAGCCATACATCGGCTTGACGAACCAACGTGACCGGAAAGTGCACGATCCACGTCGCCGGATATGGGATCATGGCTTTACCACCCAAGGTTTGCTAGGCATCCAATTCACAGTACATCGAGCACTAAGATGCTTCTAAAGCAATCAAGACCTACCAAGTCCACATCAAACGCTTTGCGCATCAACTCGAGCAGACGATCGCTGAGAGCGAATCACTTCCTATCGTTGCCAACGACTACTTTGCATGGTTTACCTTTGATGTGATGGGCTACTTTGCCTTCTCCAAATCCTTCAACATGCTCAGAGATAAGAAACATCACGATGCCATTCACCTGATCAGGTCGGGCATGAGCCTCGTCGGGCCTTTTTCTCCTGTACCATGGGCGATACGGATTGGATTCGAAATCCCTCTGATGTCTATGGCGCGGGATCTTCATAGATTATTGGGGTGGTGTGCTGAACAGATGGATGAGAGAATAGAGGCAAGTTGCAACTCTGGCTATAGGAGGCCTAGCAAACACTGACTTCCAGTAAGCGCACGGAGGATACTCAAGACGTAACTTATTCGGTCCGACTGATTACCAGTATTGACACAAGGCCATCCAGATATCGCAATACCTGATCAAAGGCTTCTCCAAGCAAAACCGACTTACCAAAGATCGAAAGGTCCTGTACGGCGACGCGCTCGGCATGATCGTAGCGGGAAGGTATCTCACCTTCGTCCCCTACCTTACCCCAAAACCGATCACTGATGGCCAAAAAGCGACACGACCGCCTCAACCCTCACATGCATCTCCTACCATCTAGCACTCGACCCATTTCACCTCGAAAAACTCCAAAATGAGCTCGATAGCAGTAGTGACATTACGGATATCTCAATCTTAGCAACGCTCCCTCATCTCAACGGCATCATCAACGAGACTCTACGTTTGCACCCTGCCGTACCAACAGGTGGTTTGCGCGAGACGCCACCCGAAGGCGCAACGATCAGTGGGAGGTTCGTGCCGGGGGGGACGGTGATTTGTGCGCCGCGGTGGACCTTGGGAAGACGTGAGTATATCGTTGACAAACCTGAGTTCCAACTTGATAGCATGATACTGATCTAGATTTTCTATGCATAGTCGAATCATGCTTTGTGCGGCCCCACGAGTTTATCCCCGAAAGGTGGTACAGCGAGCTTGAACTTGTCAAGAATCGCAGCGTATTCGTGCCTTTTGCGCTTGGTGAGTCTCTCCTTACTTTCCTCTTTTCTTCATTGCCACCTCCCTCCTACCCTCCTATATCGATTTTCTTCATTCCTACCTCACCACCTACTCCTCCCAAAGTTTTATCTTCCCTAATCAATAATAATCGCCAATGTTATAACACAGGCCGTCACGCCTGCATCGGCAAATCCCTCGCCCTCTCGGAACTACGCTACGTCACCGCCTTGCTCGCTTCGAAATACGACATCTCCTTCGCGCCAGACGACAAAGACTATGGACGGAGGGTTGAAGGAGATATGAGAGATCGATTCACTGCTGCGCCGGGGGAGCTGAGGGTGGTGTTTCGGCCGCGATGAGGAAGGGGGAGTATGCGGTAGGAACTCTCCAGCTTGGGATGCTTATGCTACTCCCGTAGTCAAGGGAATCACGGTACTGTCTGTACCTGCTCTTCGTACAAGGATGGTCTCCTTTTATATCCTATAACATTCTCGTTATCGTGTATTTAGCTTTTGCCTGCTACCATACCGTGAAGCTTTATCGAGAGGATGCACCCAATCATGTTCGGCTTTCGAGGCTCTGATGATCATATTTACGACCTCAGAAGCTAGAAGCCCATGATTACGTCTCATGTGCTCCGTCAGAAAACCTTGCTGCTGTTGGAGCTTTAGGATATGGCTCATTCGGACAATTTCCAACAGCCTTACGTTCTGTCTGAGATCCCTCATTCGAGCTCTTCGGAAGGCGCCATCCCCTTACTATCAAGACTTAGAGACCCCAAACCAAACCAACCCCATGATCCCTCCCAGCAGAATCGCAGCCGGTGCCGGAAGCTTAAACCACATGCCACCAACAAAACTAGTCGCCGTCACAACCACCCACCACGGATCTCTTCCCAACGAAGAGCCATTCTGAAAAGCCTCATCAATGAACCCAATCTCCCACAGCCGATACACAGCCGTATACACGAGCCCCACCGCCGACGCATTGACACCGCGCAGACACGACGTGAACCACCTGTAGCCTCGGAGCGTCTTCCACAGACCCATCGTGCCGGTGTGCAGTGTCAGGCCCGGGGTGAAGATGGCGACGTAACCGATCACGGCGCCGGCGGCGGAGGAGAGGTCGGGTGAGCTTGTGGCGGCTAGGGAACCGAGATAGACGGCAACTGTTGCGGGGGATCGTTAGTGTAGTCCTCTCGGCCATGTTTTGGGGGGTTTCAAGGTAGTACAATTGAAGTTTGGCCCTGGGAATGCTTGGATGATGGCTAGCCCGAGTAGGAAGTCTCGTGTCGAGACCCAGCCTTCGGCTACGACGTATCTGCAGATCTTTTCAGATATCGTGTGCTTATAGGAGGGTGTGATTAACTTACTCTCTGAGAAGTGGGATAACCACCGGGCCGCCTCCGAATATGATTGTCCCTGCCCGCGGTGTTATTTTGCTCTGCAAGAGCATGCTTGCGACAAGACTACGTACCGGCAAGGTAGAGGTTCGCAAATAAGTTGAAGCCTCGTGGGCGATCCTTGAGTGTACCGCGTATTATCATGATAACCATGAATGTCACGAAAAAGCATGCAATTACGGTGATCCCGAGCTTCCAAGAGAGCACGCTCATCTCTATCGATGCCGGTACGATTCTATGCTCATCTTGAACAGGTAGGTCGGCATCGTCGCTAGGGGACACCCGTTCGGATTGAGTTGATCTTGCCTGGTTTCTGCGCACTGGTAGGCTAGAAGATAACCCCTCGCTCATCTCCACGGACTCCGTTGCGGCTTCGTGATCCCTGTCGATGGCTTCATTGTTTCGTCTCAACCTCCTGAAAAGTTTGTGTCCCCATCGATAATCCCAGATGGTCGCCGCAGTACCACCAAGGAACATAAGGAGCGGAAAATACCACAAGGCGTTATACAACATGCCCGCAGTAGCGCCCAAAAAGACCAAAATCCTCGTTAGTTTGTCTGTGATGGCTTTTTGCGATAGTTGCACAGCCGCGAGGGCAATGATACCAACGGTCGCTGCGTTGAGTCCGCTCAACAACGCATACACCGGGGCAGGAAGCTGTTCATGGATCCTGGCAACTCCTAGGGAAAGCCCGTATGAGGCGATCGCGGCGGGAAGACTGGAAGCGTTTCAGCTAAACCCAGTCCACGTACCTGGAAACCAAACGAACGTGCCTCCAAATGAGAAAGGAGAGTAGACCAAGAGCGAAGCCGCAGTGGATGAAGTAGATGCAGTATAGCATTTTTGTACTCCCAGGACCTGGCAGAGCTTGACATAGTGCAAACAGTTCTTGATACTGCAGTCTTGGATTATTATGAATCACAAGTGCTCAAGCCCTATCAGACGTTTGATTGTGGTTTCGGGTCTTACCATCTGTTCATCGATCCATCGATACTTGTCGACGAACAATTGATGGAACTGTTCCAGTCGTTAGCAGGTGATCTCATCTACTGTAGGATCCAGACAGCAGTGATACATACTATCTGGAAATGAACAGCCGGTCCACCAAAGCTGGTCAAGCCTAGATACCAATTGGTTCGGAGCATTTCGGCTAAGCCGTCCAGGTGCACCTCCTTTGAGCGGAACATGACGTTAGTGATCTATGGGATATATCGTGAATGATGTTTGTTTATCATTTTGGTGAAGGATAGGACTGTCGTGTTGTTCCACATATCAACTTAAGTCGGATGAATATACCGTCTTGGCAGACGCTAGTAAAAACTATACGTATTGTGGTTCCGATGACGTTAGCGGCGCCTTACCCGATCAGGCATGCCATCCCGCTGCCTAGCTCAATAGGCAAAGGTACTTTATTGTTCTGTGAGCCACGAGCTCCTACCTCACTAGAACACCATACTAAACACTTCTTACATGGCATACAGGATCAATAATTTGATTGCATCTAGACCGATGAAATCCGAGCTCTGATCTGACTAGAGTCTGGCATCTTGGTGTTCGAAACTTCATCCCTCCTTCGTTCTCCCACCGATATGAGCTTCCCAGATGCTTTCTACAGACACTTGCAGAACCAGCACAACCCACCACCTCATCTGTTCAGAAATTCTCCTACAACAGCAGCCTATAGTGTCGTCCTCCTGATTCTTACTTACTATATCCTCCAATATCTCAATCACATGAGTCTTCCCCTCTCAGAACTTCTGTGGAATTCAGCTGTCTGGATCACACCGCCCCAGGTAGTCGCAAGGCTCGATGGTGGCTTCGAGCCAGCTGTTGCGGGAGATTCGAATGACACCAACAGGGGGTTTGATTCGAAAGCACATGCAAGCAAGAGTAACGCTATAAGACGTATATTGGGCTTGGATGGCGCAGGAACCTTGACCATGGTGCAACGGACAAGGACGCTGTCCAATCTCGGTAGCGTCTTCAAGGCCAAGTCCAACAATAGTCTGCCAGGTCTAGGCAACTGGGATAATTCCTGTTACCAAAACAGCATACTGCAAGGCTTGGCCGCATTGGAATCCTTGCCAGCATTCTTGGATCAGATGACGGATTCAGATGCCTTGCAACCAACGAAGTCAGCCTTGAGAGGAGTGATCAGGAGGTTAAACGACCCGGCTAACGTAGGAAAGACACTGTGGACTCCAGCAGAGCTGAAGAGCATGAGTAGCTGGCAGCAGCAGGACGCTCAGGAATATTTCTCCAAGATCTCGGATGAGTTGGAGAAGGATGTTGCCAAGGTTGTGAATAGAAGACTGGGTGGTGCTGGTCTCAAGGTACTGACATGGTCAACGCTGAATGCTACAAATGCTACCATGCCAGATAGGCTTCCGAGCACGGGGACCGGTGGGGAACCCCCAGAAGAAGTATCCAAGATCAGCCTGCTTCCCGAAGAGCTGAATTCGCTCATTGTACGCAATCCGTTGGAAGGCCTCTTAGCGCAGCGCGTCGGCTGCCAACAGTGTGGTTACGTTGAAGGTTTGTCTCTTGTACCGTTCAATTGCCTTACGGTTCCCTTGGGCAGGCAGTGGATGTATGATGTCCGCACTTGTTTGGATGACTACACCACCCTGGAGCCTATTACTGGAGTCGAATGTGCCAAGTGTACAATATTGCATGCAAAGCAGAATTTAGTAAAGGATCTAGATTCGATCCGGAACCATCACCGTGACAAGGAGGAGCTACACGCTTCCGAATCTCTAAGCCTCCAGCAAAGCTCCCTACATGAGCGTCTCAAATTGGTGGAACAAGCGCTGGAAGACGAAGACTTTTCGGACCAGGCGCTCAAAAGGTGTCAAATACCAGCAAAGGATCGTGTATCAACAACAAAGACTCGTCAAGCGGTTGTCGCTCGTGCTCCGAAATCCTTGGTGATACATATCAACCGTAGCAACTTCGACGAGCGTACCGGCGTGCAGAGCAAGAACCTAGCCAAAGTAAGTTACCCTCAGCAACTGGATTTGGCACCTTGGTGTCTCGGTCAAGGACCTGGTTCAAATGGAAAAAATGACGCTTCAGAGGGGTGGAGTGTGGATCCTTCTAGATCCATGCTGCCCAACGGCGATCTCGAGGACTTCGGCTCCGGCATGTCTTTTGTGCTTCGAGCTGTGATTACGCATTATGGCCGGCATGAGAATGGTCATTACATATGCTACAGGAAGTCTCCATATCCGACCTCGATCAATGAGAAAGTTGTCGATGAGGACTCCGAGACTTGGTGGCGTCTCAGCGACGAGGAGGTGTCCGAAGTTGATAAAGATGTTGTTCTCTCACAAGGCGGAGTGTTCATGCTCTTCTACGAGAAAGTAGCGTCTCCCCTAACCCCTGTTGAACACGGACCGGCTACTTTCCCAGAGCATGTGGTGGACGTGGCCGAGGACTATGCTAAGGCGAATCAGCACAGCGAAGCAGCTGTCTCGCCTAATGACTTGTCATCCAATCAAGTCCCTGGAGAGCTGCGACCCAGGTCCGATAAGTTGGCACTGCCAACACCCCCACCTAGTCCTGGCAAGATTGAGCCAGACATTAAGCCGCAGGGTCAAGGCGAGGCACCTCACATCCTGCCTTGTAGCACTGCTGTCGACAGCACTAGGACCCCAAGTCCGACTCCTACCCAAGCCCTAAGGCCCGTCGAAGCTCCGGTTCCTATCGCCTCACCCCTTCCATCTCCTTCGCACCAGCCAACAACAACATCCGACCCCGCAGCTTCAGCCTCCGCCGAGATAGTAGCTGAATCCCCTGTCGCGATAGTACCTTCTACGGCGCCAAAGGAGTGTCAGCCCGTCAGTCCTATTTCAATGCGCACAGCTGGCCCTCGTAATCGTAGAGGAAGCGTGAGTAGAGTTGGGATGGCGATGGGGTCAGTGGCCGGTTTTGTGCAAGCGAATTGATGTGAATCGAAATGCGTTTTGGTAACGTCGAGTAGGTCCGATGTTTGGCGACGGTGGTGACGGTAATGATGAGATGAGCCCATAGATAGCATTGATGACACCATCGCTTTGGACGTTTATAATCCAAGCACTCTTTCGAACTTTATACATGAGAAGGGCATGAATACCTTAGTCACTTCTGATTTATAGAACTCCACCATTTGGATACGTGCCCAGCGCAATAGAGTCAGGATTTGAATACATTGAAGAATATTCGCTCACTCATATAGGACTTCTGAAAACTACAACGGCAATACCAGAAGTAGCACAAGCCCACTGACTCAGATGAATTCATAAACATAGAAACGCATATCTACCCGTCCTCCTATCCAATCCCATCTTATCTTATCTACCAGTACACCAAGCCCAACCCACAAAACTACCTAAATCCCTCATCCACCATCACAATGAGCAGGCGCGTCCGACCCCGGAGGCCCAGCCCATACATAACCCGCATGCATGCAGTTCGTAGGCGCCAACTGGTTCAACGCCGTAATCGTCTTGCTACCACCACCACCACTTCCACCGACCGCAGCTGTCGTAGTCGTAGGTGTCGCTGGCGCTGCTGCAGTTGTTGTGATGGGATTCGCTGGGGGCGTGGATGCAAGTGTTGTTAAAGTTGCTAATGACACGACCAGTGCAAGGCTGCTGGATGCCGAGACGGTGGAGGAGGAGCTTGCTTTGATGCTTGTGGGAGTAGACGTTGGTGCAGTGGCCGTCGTAAGGGGAACGGTGGCAGAGGCTGCAGCAGCTGTACCGAGGGAGGGCGTGGCCTGGCATGTAGCAGAGAGAGATAGCGCGAAACTCTTCAAGCCGTCCGCTTGTAGGGGACTGGAGGGTGCTGCCGGTAATGTGCCGACGTAAGCGTTGAAGTTGTAGATGCCGCAGACGCAGTCGCTGATGATTTCTTTCAGACTGTCGCCGCTGAGGACGGTTTGGCCTGACCGCGTCAAGGAGAAAGATTGCTTGCCTGCTCCCATGGCTACTTGGAAGGCATTGGGGCCGGCGTTGGCGTTGAAGGTCTGGCTGTTACGGCCTGAGAGTACTGTAACGGTGCCTGGAGATTTCAGGAGCGCGATGACGAAGACGGAGTCTTGCATTGTCTCGTACCCGTTTGGCTTACCGACGAAATAATTGGGATTCGGAGTCGAGCCCGACCAGGGCTTCTCGCACGTGTCTGTCGTATCGCAGGAAGCGGATCTGAGGGTGGGACGGTACCAGTAGATTATTTGGTCAGATTGGATGAAGCTGTCGACAGTCTTGGAGCCGGCTTTGAAGGCTGAGATGTAGGGTTTTGCCATCTGGAGGAAGCCGTCGTGGGGCATGTCATTTGTCCATTTGCTGTTGCCATCGTCGAGATGGGGAGATCCGAGCGGGCTTATATAATGACTCTCGCCCCAATCGTTCCAGCTGATGATTTCGAGAAATCGGGGGGCCAAGGTAAGGATCTCGGTCCAGCGCTGGAACCAGAGGAGGTCCGAGGGAAAGACCCAATTTTTGCTGTAGGAGACTTCGAGGCCGAAATGGGTGGAGAACCAGGCGGAGACAGGGGCCATGTATGGCTTCCCGGCTAGGGCGCTGATATACGTCTGATCGCCGTTCGATACTGTCAGATTATGGCTTGAATCTGGGGCTTTGTTGTTTCCGTTGTTTGGCCATGCCATCCAATTGAATAGTGCGTCAGCAGAGCCGGCATTCGTAGGTTCGAAGTTTGGGGCAAAGAATAGATCTTTCCGCGCGTATCCCGATGCTGAGGCAACAGCATCCAGATCTAGACCATCACCCTTGAAGGACGATACGAAAACTTTACCGTCCACCTTCAGCTGTGCTGTTTGGCTCCCATACGTCTTGATTATCTGCCCGATCTCGGACGTTTGCGCTGTTGTGAACCAATTAAAATCGAATGAAATGAAGACATTCATGCCGACTTTCGCTGCTGACTGATAAGCATAATTAAGTTGCTTATTGGTATATGAGTCGGTCCCGATGTTCAAAGCAAACGCATCTATGCCGGCGTCCTTTGCCTGCTTCATGTCATTGTCATAGTCCGTTGCACTTGTTCGGTCATCTATGACCCCAATCTTATGACGGATACATCGTCAGCTATTGTGTGTTAGGTGCTAGAGGACTGGACAAGCAAACCATGAAATGACAAAAGACCAGCTTTTGTGCGGATTGCCGGGTAGTCAAAGATCTCGAGCCTGCGTAAGGAACAGCTCGGACCAAGGAGGCTAGGACCCATGCGATGATGCACGAACGAAGAACATATCTGAAATCGCAGCCCATAATTGATACCATACTTAAAGATTGATAATGCACTGCGCTGCATATGCTATGGAGGAGGTAAAGACTGTCTTGAGTAAGGGAGCTAGCAAATCATGGCTGCAATAACAATCAAGCAAGGAAACGAAGTTGATCATAAACATCTGGCAACAGAGCCAAGGGATGAAGGAAAAGTCTTAAATAAGAACGACGTGATGTAAGAGATTGAGTGATCCGCAGAGTCGTTGGCCTTGCCACCCGCACATTTCTTAGGGGCTGTGCAACGGTGTAATGAAGATTCCAAGATTCAACTCACCACCGAGCCAACGAGACCCGGCCTTCACGATCCTAGAGGAAGTGCACTGCTGCTAGAACGTTTGCATTGAGATTATGAGGGGGCCTGCTGGGCCGCAGTCCTGAAACCTGCACTCACGGCGCGAAAATGCTCTCTATGCAGATCAACACAAGTGGAGAATAGTCCAGTAATGTGAGTCCCCAGGTTCTTCAGATCGTCATGATGAAAGCTATAGGTGACTCAGAATATGATATAGTCAAACAGCATGACTGAGCATGGGGTAGATTTAAGCTGTACACAATTCTCCACAACAAGGGGTGCCAAGCATTGCACACGCTAGTTCTATAATTGGCCTCCATTAAACAGCATCACTAGCTGTGAGACTGTCAGGCATATCTATCTTTCTTAGTTGCTGGAGAGAGAAATATCCCGGCTATTGTACGTAACTGCCCTCAGCATTGTCGGTACACAATTGGTATCATAATGCATAGTAAACCGTAGTCATTACAAGTTACACATGTATTACCGACAAAGGATCCTCACAACTACCTGGCATCTTCGCAGGGTCCTCAAGAGGTGTAAGTATCGGCGCGGTTTTGGGCCCGTCGAATGCATGCAACCCTCAGTCCAACAGTGCAAGTACACCACCTACAAATGTCAGAAATGCGCGATTATGGATTGGATGGGGATGCGCCTCCTTCAAGCTTCGATGCGCTTCCAATGAGGCCTGGCCATACCGATCTCGAGGCCCATCCTCCAACCTCACACAGCCCATATTCAGACAATAAATTCAACCCTACGTCGCCTACTGAGTCTGTTAGGACCCGCAAACCCACCAGGTCGAACACAGTGAGGACATATCGGCCGGAACGAAGAGGACATGACTGGTATGTTACCATCTCGGTTTCGATTCATTCCCCAAATTGGCCTCGTTGTGAGCTGCATAATGTATCTCGGAAGCATCCACTACCCACACATGTCTCCTGTGTCAGACCTTTACCTGGAAAGGGAAATGCTGATACCAAGACTATGTAGGCAGCCAGGCCAAGAGCCTGGTATTGACACTAAAGCAACCAATCCTCACCCTTCATCGAAGACGCCTTTGCTACACGAGGAGTGCCTGATCACTGTAGTGGATTTTTCTGAGGAGGACATAGGTGTGCAACATCTAAATAACGCAACGTTGGGGCAATGTGTGGATGCAGGGAGGCCGGCGTGGGCTACCTGCAGGTGGGTCAGTGTCAATGGATTAAGTTGGGACGTTATCAAGCTGCTGGGCAATCACAAGAACCTACATCGACTTGCCATCGAAGATCTCACAAATCCGAGGAACAGGACAAAGGCCGATTGGTATTCTGACCATACCTATATGGTCTTGCCAATGCAAAAGCTTATTCATATTTACTCCGAGGATAGTTGCGATTCGGATAGCTCCGATTGCTCCGACTGGGAGGGCACCAATGGGAAAAAGAAGGGAAAAAGGAAAAAGAAATCACTCCTGTCGAGTATGAGGAGAAAATTGCTGAGGAAGCGTGGGTGCGAGCCGCCAAAGCCTGTCGACACTACTGCGGAGACCCACGATTCCAGTAACGGCTTCGGTACCGTATACTCTTCTCGGAAGGCCAATGCCCCCGTACCTGAGGTTCGCACCCTACAAAGATACCATGGCGGACCAAACGAGGAAAAAATAAAATTCATGGAGAAGCATTCGGCTCTGGCATCGAAGAGCCTAGGGGTAGGTGTCGAGCAAGTATCGATCTTCATGACAGCCGACAATACTGTCATCTCATTCTTTGAAAGCTCGGCTGAGGATATAGAGTCACCCATCATAACTCGCTTGAGCACCAAGGAAACCATTTTACGCCGAATGTCGGATGCGAGTATGGTCACACAGGCCATCATTGACACCATTATCGACTTGGCTATACCGGTAGCGGAAGCTTATCAGGACGCCATAGGCGAATTAGAGTTGAACGTACTTACGGAGGCTGATATCAGCCACACCACCTCGCTGTATGTCCTTACATCCGAGATTGTTCAATTCAAAAGTAACATCTCTCCAATCATCAATCTCGTCAACGCATTGCGAGACCACAAGGCCGAGACGCTCGGTACGCCGGGTCTAAGCGGTAGACCACCAAAACTGGGCGCTACAAGTGTTACGATAAGTCCAGTGACCCAAGTATACTTTGGCGACGTGGAGGACCATTGTATACTTATTACGGACGGCCTCGATCAAATGAGGAGGGCTGCTGACAATATGATTGATCTGATCTTCAATACAAATAGTACGCTTTGAAGCAGCAAAACCATTGCCGAATTATGGGATGCTGACCACTTCCAGGTGCTCGGCAAAATGAAAGCATGAAACAATTGACCATTGCCACTATAGTATTCCTGCCTCTGACTTTTTTGACTGTGACTCTCTCAAATCCTAGTCAATGTTAGTCTGCTAATGGCTATCAAGGGATACTTCGGTATGAACTTTGTCAATTTTACTGGTGCTCATAATCATAGTGACGGGTGATCAAGAAAGCTCTCCGGACTTTCGAGCAGTGGACTTACATCAATCAGGTATTTTTGGATTATTGCTTGCCCGATGGTATTTGTGACGACCCTATTTTTGATGTGAGTTATTCGTGCCTGGTCTACTATAGCAGATGCAGAGCTGATGCTCACTTCAGGCGTGATGTGATCCGGCAAGTTCTTTCTAAGGAATTACAGCGGAGGGGGATTAGCCAGTCGAGGAAAGCGCGGCAGGTGAATGATTCCAAAGAGAAAAGGCGTTGAGCGTTCTACAGCATCAGAGATACCCAAATAGGCATGCATTAGCGTTTGGTTGGTAGGATCAAGAGTATGGAACCAAATATTTGGTAGGTACAGTGGCACATGTACTCTGTTGAGCGTAGTAGATTACACCCTATGCACATGGTAAAGACAGCAATTGCTTGTCAAAACGACCTAATAGAGAAGCTCTTGCTTGCTGCGTAGCCGTTTTTGCAGGAGCCTTCTGCGACCAGCAATAGTTTCCATCCCGAGCGACCTTCTCCTGCCAACAAGCGTGAACGCGAGCTTCACCGCCATCGATGACTCCGCATTTGACCACGAGTATCATTCCGTTCCCTCACTACTTCCTGGCTTTAGTGTTGGCGAAGTCGAAGCCCGCGACCAAGTCACGGAAAGGTAAGCCGACGTCTGAGCCTCGAAAAATGGCCAGTATTACTTACACCCTTGTCACAGAGTGGCTCCAACTTCTTGCTTCGTTCATCAAGGATGGACCTCGCCTGAATGATGGAGTATCAAAAATGCAATACATCGACGAGGCTGCGATGTGGCATAATGCGTACACGCAGTCTGAAGAAGCCCAGCTTATACTTCGAGCTCGAAACCTCGAGCTGGAAAGGTTACTTGAGGAGTTTACTGGAGAGACGGACCCTTCAGCGTTGACATCGCCAAAGAGACGAAGGAGGAGAGTCATTGAGCCCTTTAAAGCCTCTGCCAGTCGTATTCAGAAAAAGCCTAGGCTAGTAGCGAGCGCGAAAGCTGCTTCTTCCCATCCAACAGTTTCTGGAACCGACATTGAGATCAATGAGAGGCCTGCAACAGCTTCGCTGGGTAAATCACGTCTTAAATGCACCCGTTAGTGGATGCTGACATTTCAGGGGCCCCTATTATAAGCCATTTGTTCATTCTACAGCAGACTCTAGCTCAGAGGAAATTTGAGCCTACAGCACTAGCTGCAACATTGTGTCAGACTGCAACCTCTATCTGCCGATACTTGAGGGAGGTGCATTTGATCCAGAAAATTGAGATTGCAATGGCCGACATTAGTGGAAATGAGGTAACCAATTCTCGAGGGCGAAAGGCTACGCAGGCTCACGAAGTGGAAGATGAGACCACGGCAAAGCTTTTCGCTGTCGGGCAGATATTTCCCAAGCTAATGAATGGGCTGGATAAACTCGTTTCTACACCAGGAGGGCAATTGTTAGAAGACCGGGTCGTCTACGAATATATCCAGATCTTTCGGACCCTCCTGCAACGAGTATGCGATATAGCTACCACTCGAGCGAAGGAACTTTTAGCAGCGCCCCAAGGCGAAGAACTGCCGAACACTGATCCGGGGATGTCGCAAGCCCGGAGTGCTAGAACACCATGTTCTACTTGCAGAGACCGGAATTTGAAATGTGATGCTCGTACGCCTAAGTGTCGAAATTGCTCGAGGCAAAAGCTGGTCTGTCGGAATAGAATCCCTATCTCTTCTGCTCACACAGCGGTCCGGGCCCCTGTCGACGTACTTCCGAATGATCATATCATCAAGCTTTGTGAGCTAGAGATCACTATGCTGGGATGTCTCGACGTTGGAAGCCAGACACATGGACAGGTGTTGCAGGGTTTCCTTTGCATTCTGTGCGAGAAAGTTGGCCACGGTCTTAAAAGCTTCGTATTTGGCTCCGAAGATGGCAAGCTCCCGCGGGACTCAAACGAAGATGGGCCAAGCACAAATCACGATTGGCGAGAAGATGAAGCGATTGAAGCCCAAGGCCCGTACTTGGTATGGATTCTTGATCGAGCTGAAGCCACTCTATCTCGACATAAATTGTCTCAGAACATCGATCAACCTTTGTTGAGGATCCGCAACAGACTTCAAAACACTCTTCTGAAATCCGTTTTCGGGCAAGAAGCATCGACAGCATTTGAGCCTTCGTTGCAGATGCCACGGACACTCACAGATGCCGATATGGGGGCATTGAGCCTTCCACCCGTAGAGCTCAGAAATTGGTTCAAAAATGAAGTGTGGCGGATTGTGGGATGGGATGTTCTCAGGAACCATATTCAGTGGGATTGAAAATGGCATTTGATTATAAGGAAATCGCTAGGTTTGCTTTGATTGGTACAGGATCTTTTGGAAGTCATGATAAGGTTCCTTTGCCTCCACGCACTCAGGCGCAATGACCATATTACAATGTTTGAAATGAGGTGAAGTGCTCACAGAGTTCCTTCGCGACCTCGTTTACAGACTCACATTACGAAGCTTCTTACCTGATCAACGGCTGCCACCAACGTAGAACTAGGTCATGGTAGAGGAATAAAGATACATGAAAATTGGAAAATTGTCCGAATCGTCGAAGGAAGCGTGTCCGCTACGCTCGCAAGACTGTTGCATGGTCTTGTAGCCATATGCCTAGACCTGGTAAGACTTACGAAAGAGTGGTCTCCCAATTCATGGCAAGTGAAGCCTCCGGAGTTGTGCTATCAATGTCAAAGCAATTGCTGCAGCAGTATCTCCTGTCTTGAATACCTTATGTTTGGGAAGGCTACAAGGGTTCATCGTCGAGGTGGATTAACCGAGCTACGTTTGGAAAATAATACATGGCACCGATTGTTATGATACCGATTGTTGCATCTGTTAAGGTACTTTAGCCAGCAATCGAAGACCTATTAAAAGGGGTTGAGCGCCTGGAAGGAACGATGCTGTTTTCGTTGGATGAGGCACTATCGTACCCGTATAGCCAGCTTCTTTGCGAAGCTACGTGAAATTGCGGGCAGATGGTTCGTCCGAAGCCATCATCCTTCGCCGGCTTGGCAGGGTCCGCACCCACGATGAGAGGCCTCTTATTGGTCCAGATTTCTACATGGCCGAATACATAGTAGTTCCATATCTCAAGTATCAATGATACAATATCTCATGTCCTGAGGGGCTCGACTACGGTCTCATCAGCCATCATCAAAAGATCCCTTCACATATCATCAGAGTTACCTACCCAACTCGTGCATATACCGCATACATCATGGCGAAAATACTGCCTCCATCCACCATGCGAGCATGGCAATACACAACCACCAAATCTGGCCTTGAAAAAAACCTTCACATCAATCCTTCCGCCCCGCTCCCACCACAAAAATCGGACCAACATCTCATCCGCACATTAGCTGCAGCCCTCAACCCCATCGACTACAAACCCGCAGAAATCCCCGGCATCACCCGATTTGCAATCACCACACCTGCCACCCCAGGCATCGATTTCGCCGGCACCATCATCAAACCAGCAATCAACTCTCCCCTCAAGGCCGGCCAGCTCGTCTTTGGTGCAGCCGGCAATTCGCCTTTGGCAGGCGGTGCACTGGCTGAACTCTGCGTCTCGAACATCAAGTGTACTGTTGCGCTTCCGGATGGTGTCACGCCTATTGATGGGGCAACTGTTGGCGTAGCAGGATTGACGGCGTATCAATCCATCGTGCCTCATGTCAAGGAGGGCGACCGAATCTTTATCAATGGTGGTTCAGGAGGGACAGGTGTGTTTGGCATTCAAATCGCGAAGACTGTAGGTTGTCATGTGACGACGACGTGTTCAGCAGTAAATGTGGAACTCTGCAAGAAGTTAGGCGCGGATGAAGTTCTGGATTACAGGAAAGGCAGTGTTCTCGAATCACTGAAAGCTAGTGGGCACAAGTTCGATCATGTTGTTGATAACGTGGGCAAGGATAAAGCTTTGATCTGGCGTTGTCATGAATTCATGCAATCTGGCGCAGTCTACGTCCTAGTTGGGGGAGAACCTTCGTTTGGGAGCTTGGCCGACACTTTGAAGCGGCAGATCTTGCCGGGCATCTTTGGCGGTCTGAAGGGCAAGGTGGTCGGGTTCTGGCCTCAGCCGAAGGCTGAAGACTTGACGCAAATTGGGGCTTGGATGAAGGCTGGTAAAGTCACAGCAGTGGTTGATCAGTTGTTTACGTTCGAACAAGCCCCACAAGCGATTGAGAAATTGAAAACTGGGAGGGCAAAAGGAAAGATCGTGATCGACGTTGCACTTGAGACATCTAAGTAGGCGCCTTTGCGGAGAGTTCGCCTACTTCAGCGTGTACCATAGCGAGGACCTGACACTATAGGTTCATTCATGCTAACATTCTGGTGTTATTCTCATTCAATAACAGCCCTTGCTTTGATTCGGTACCTTACCAAGCCTTGGTGTGTTAGAGAGATTCGCTTTCCAATATAAGATCATTCACGGACAAAGACGCCAACCCTACCTATTTTGGCTCAATGGTCGTTTCTCTACGACTCAGTCCTGAAGAAGCTGGAAGGGAAGCCTCCCAACGATCCGGCGGATTTTGCCATCGACACAATTCATGCGCGTTTCACTAGATTATGGATGACATTAATGTCAGGACAGATAATGGCTACACATCGTCAGGTCCACTCTTCGAAGGTAAAGTGATACACTTGGCCTCTCGAGAATTGGTGGACCCAAGCTTGAAGCATATAAAAGCAATGCAGGAGAAATTATTACCATACAATCTATGCTTGTAAGACAATGAGGATGTTATCGCTGTTCTGATAAGGTTTGGAGTCACTCTGGACACAGCCAATTGGCGGAAGAAAAATGCTTTGCACAAAATGGCAGCCAGAGGATACACGGCGATGATCCGATGACTTGTCAATCACGGCGCTCATGTGCCAAAAATGCCGTAACTGATTGGACTTCACCTGGTACGGAAAGACAAATCTGAAAAGGAGGCCGTTATACAGTACTGAGGGGTCCAACGACGAGCCACGTTCAGCAGTGCACGACTGGGCATTACTGTTGCTGCAAAGAAGAATATAATAGGTTCAAACATGGTTTGAGGTCGTGACCGGTGTTACCTTAGCTTGATTCAATATGTCGCTTCCAACCTCTGTACCAGATAATCTCCGCTGTTTATGCCTGCATATCTCTTGCCCCCTTTCTCATTCTCCCAAGTGCCAGGCAATGCCTCGATCCATCGGTCGAAATCAGGATTGCCAAAATAAGCAATTGAGTACCTAGGTGGATATCCGTCAACCTTTTCCGGCCCTTCTAGCGGTGGCTCAACGACTCTGTGCTTGGTGCTTCTGATCAAGTCATTGGACCACCTTGCGAGCAGATCACCAGCATTGACCACGATGGTGCCCTCACGTGGCTCCACATGCAACCATCCATCCCCTCCAGGCCGCTCGACTTGCAATCCGCCTCGTTGGTCCTGGAACAGCAACGTCACACTCCCATAATCACAATGGGCTCCTGCTCTTTCTCTCTTGCCGCCCTCGAAGTCTTCAGTTGTCGCCGCGGGATAGTGCAACAACCTCAAGGTATTATCACCGGTTGTCACATACTCCTCGAAGAAATCGCCTTTCAGACCCATCCCAAGCGCGACTCCTCGCATAAGGACCGCATGCACGTCTTTGCATCTCTCAAAGAATCCCTCCATGGTCAATCGGAATTCAGCCCCTTCTTTATCTAGTCGATCCGGCCACCGATTCGGATGCCCTGCCTCACCTTCCCGCCCAATCTCAAAGCTTTCTTTCAAATCTTCTCCACCCGCTTCTCGATGCTTGGCGACCTCATCCTTCGTTCTGCCCTCGCTCACCTTTTCGCGGCCCATGCATACATATCCGCGGTTCGAGCGGGCGGTGGTCCATGCTAGGTCATCCTTTTGGGTTTGAGAACGGGCGAAGAACTTGGCGCTCTGAGTGAAGACGGATTTTAAAAGAGATGGAGGAATGAGAGTGGAGTAGTCGGTAATATACAAGAAACCGTATGTGCGGAAGGCTGAAAGAAGGGTCTGAGAGGTTTCAATGGCCGCGAGTGAGGAAGTCAGGAGCGGTTCGAGGGAGATAAGCTTTAGAAGATCAGGGCAAGCTCGAGATCATGGGGAGAAGCGGACATACTGGAATTGGCAAGTCCGCTTGGGGGTTCGACGCTATGGGTGGCCCTGTTGCCGTGGGAGCCATTGCACATGAGAAGCGAGACCGTTGTCAATACAGACCGCTTGTGGATGGACTCTGGATATATCAAACCGTTGTAGCTGGTTAGCTCTGATAACGGTCCCACGTGGTCCATGCGCTTATAGTCGTTTGCGAAGGTATTGGCTAAACGCTAGTAGGCCGCAATTCGTCGAAGATCCCTTACTAAAAATAGGTGGCAAGGCCTTAATAATATATAGTCGTAATTATAGCTTATAAACCCCTAGCTAGATATTAATTAAAGCTATAAATTATCTTATATATCTAACCCTTAATATTTTCCTTATTACTTATTACTTATAGTCTTACTATCGCTATAATTCCCTCTATTACCCCTACTATTAGGGAGTATATTAGATATAAGTCTAAACTTAGCTATAATAATAAATAGATTATTATAGTATATAAAGTTAGCCTTAGGATACTAAGGTATATAAGGAAGAGTTAGAAGGAGTAGGATATAATCTATATACCTTTTTATACGCCTTAGCTAAGATAGAATTATATTATTAATAACCTAGTATAAGAAGAGCTCTTAATCTACCTAGACTAATAGCTAATAGCCTACCTTAATAAAATAGCCTAGTTCCTATATAATAAGTTTAAGGTTACTATTAATAAGTTAATAATCTAGTAGTATTTATAGTAGCTAGGCTAGTTAAGAAAGAATACAAGGAAGATAGCTTAGTAATATAATTAAGACCTTAAGAACTTATAATTTATATATCTAGCTAGCTAGTAAGCTAACTAGCTTATCTTCTTTAATAAGAGTACTATATATAAGCGTACTAGTAAGGGATTTTATTAGCCTCCTTTTAATTATATCCTAATAGTAGTATCTAGGTAATAGGTATTATAGATAGGTACTATATACTAAAATATTATATTAGATATAAAGCTTAAAATAGTTAAAGAGGTAGAGTATATTACCTATATTTATAATTAATAGCTACCTCTTATACCTTATATACTAGGGCTTAATTAGCGCTATTATATTTAATAACTTTATCTACTACTAGGTCCTCCCTTATTATAGTTATATTATTAATAGTAATCTACTATTAGTAATTATAGTTAATAACGCGAGTATTTATTAGAATTAAGAGCTTATTAATATATTAGATAAGGCTAGGGTTAAATTAGCTTATTTACCCCTATATTTATTAAATCTAAACCTAATTAAGATATTATTTACTATCCTTAAGGCGTAGATAAAGAAGTATTAAGATATAGCTACTATATATAAAGAAGATAATAGATATAAATACTTTTTATAATAGAGGTATAAAGGGGATAAGCTAATCCTAGTAATTTATTTTAAAAGTTAGGTATTATATATAAGGGATAGTATATAGAAAGTAGAGATTATAAGCTAATTTGGTACTAGTTACTTTATAGAACTTATATATAACCTTACTATTATTATATTAATTTACTACTTAAATATAATAGTCTATTAAACTCTTATAAAGATAGTTAATTCTTATAAAGGTTATTATAATTATTAAACCCCTTAACCCTTATACCTTCCTCCTATTTAATAGAAGCTAAGATTATACCCTCTTTAAGTACTATTATAAGTTATAAGGGGCTAAAGTTAGGCGGAATATTAGAAGGTTTAATTAAATATCTAAGATAGTAAGGTAAAGGCCTTATAAGAAGCCTTAATATATATAGGGTATTTCTACCTCTTTTATAACCCTATTAATTAATACCTCTAGCTAGATATATACTAATATTATACTTAATATTAAGGGAGGCCTATTACTCTATATTAGTCTTCTACTCTTATATTAAGTTAGTAGTAAGACCCTAATTTATAAGCTTCTTATATATATTATCTAGATTATATATCTTATATATAAGCCTCCTCTTCTTTATTTAATTAATAAAATCTAAAAGATTACCCTTAATAAGGCTACTCTAGAGGTATATTAATAGCCCTAGGGTAGTAGAAGGTCTTAGTATTATAGAAAGTCTTAGCGTAGTAGAAGGTCTTAATATATAAAAGGCTTTTATTAGGGTTATTAATAAGTAGGTTTAAAGGTTTAATAGCTCTCTTACTTACTCCTCTAACTCCTTTTATAACTTAGATATTTATATATTTTATAAGGTAAAGGGAATAGTAGGTAGGAGCTAGATTAGTAGAGCGAAAGCTCTATTATAAAGAGGAAGATATAAAGAGGGAGTAAGTAGCTAGAAAACTCCTTTATAAGGGTTATATTAATTATATAAGGGAGTAGCCTAAAGGTAACTTCTAAATAGGAGGGGTACTCTAATTTACTACTCCTTTAATTACTCTTTTTCTTTTAGTCTTAATTTTTTCTTTATAAATACCCTTATTTTAGTTATAAGAGTTATAAGAGGGGTATTCTTTATAATCCTCCTCATATTATTATATAATATAGTACTAGCCTAGATTAGAGCTCTTTAAGTTATAAAGAAGATATACTTAGTATTACTATTAATATAATAAAATACTTTAAGACTATTATAATTTTAATAGTATTTATTAATATATTTTTATAATACTAGGATCTCTTTATATAACTTTTTTACTAGAGTCTAGTTTCTAATACTATATTCTTATAATAGAGCTTTTATTAAATTACTTAGAGTAGGAGTAATAATCTAGTTACTAGGGTAAATAAGTTATTAATAAGTTATAATAGACCTATTTATAATCTAAGTAGTATATCTATATATAATATTAACTTTAATATTACGACCCGTTATCTTCTAACTAGAAGGCTCCGGAGTCTAGGTAGATCTCGTAGAGAGGAGTATTAAGGACTAGGGTAAATAGGCTTCGTACTAAACTAGTCTAATACAGGTTAAGTATTATATTTAGTATCTAGGAGATATCTAGGTTAATAATATAAGTTAAGCACGAAGCTCCTATCTAAGGGAAAGATCACGCTTTCTATATAGATATAGGAAAGTCTACGTTCGCGCTAGTCGCTAGTAATTAACCTACGTCAACTAGAGCGATTAGGTCGAGTAATCGCTCGACCCGTTATACTAAGGTATATTCGACTTTAGTAAGCGCTTATAGCGTCTACTAAGGCTCTACTACTAAGGTTATAATATTACCCCTTATCCCCTAAACCTTTATCTTAAAGGTTAGATAAATATTTATATCATCTCGTTTATAATAACGCCGTACCGAGCTATCGGATCGAGTGGCTTATAAGGGAGTAATTATAATAGTATTATATCTGCGATACGCAAGATCTTAAAAGGAGTATTAGGTGTCTTCTCTTTCTCGAAGGTACGTAGAATATATCCGGCTCGGAAAATAATACGAACCGGCTGTACCTATTATTCACTTCTCTAGTATTAGTAAGGCTATAGAGAAGCTCGAACGCGAAGAGATAGAGATAGAGGTAGCGTAGGAGGCCGCTAACGAAATCGCTTATTAAAAATAGATAAAGCTGAAACGCCTTCGTTAATAAAAGCGTTTCCTAAAAGAGAAGGAATAGCGGGTATTTAATAAGGGTCTTAACGATATTAAGGAGTTAGAACGCTTAGAAGAGCTTAAGAAGGCTAGTAAAGTTAAGCGGGTACTCGTAGAGTATCCTACCTTTTTAGAGTTCGAGGGTTCTAGAACTCTCTCGCCTAGAGCTCTTAAGTAGATCGCTTAGGGTGTGCCTAGGTTTAGTAATACTACTAGAGGAGCTCTTAATAGTTCGTAAGATTCGTAACTAGTTCCTAGGTATTTTCTAAGTCCTCGTATCCTTTCTATTTTACTAGGTAGCTCTAACCTTATTATAATAGAATCCTTTCGGCTTTAAATTTATTCTCTTCTTCTATCTAGAAGTAGAAGGTTTCTTATAAAGGTGTATTAGGGTCTACTAGTTCTAATATTAAGATATAGAATACTAGGTAAATTTTAGTATTAGGTAGAAGTTATAATTTATAGTTAATAGGCCCTTTATTTCTAATAACTAAAAATAGTCCGACTTTAATATAGTCTAATTTCCTACTTAGTCTTATACCTTTTAAATTCTTTATAAGGAGGTATACTTTATCCCCCTTCTTTAGCTAAGGACCTAATTTTCTTTTTTTATTTACTAACTTCTTTATAGTAATATTAGCCTCGCTAATCATGTACTATATATCTTTATATAGGCTTTTTATATTAGAAGTTAATACTAAGGCTTCTTTAGTCTCTAGTCCTTATTAAGGATCTAGGAATAAGTTTACGTATTAACCGTAGTTTATAAAAAATAGTAATAGCCTTATTATATCTAACCTTTTATCGTTATATACTAATTATACTATTAGGAGTAATATAACCTAATTATTTTACCTTTTATTAACGTAGTATCTTAGGTATACTTCTATTATCTAATTAGTACGTTTAGTCTATCTATCTGTTTAAGGGTAATAGGCTATTAATATTTATAGTTTAGTTCCTATTAACGCGATTAAAGTCTTCTAATAGTTTAATATAAAGAGTTTATCTCTATCTAAAGTTATTAATTCCGGTATACTATAATCTCTAATTAGTCTATCTAATAAAATAAATCTAAGCTAACTAGCGTTATAGGATTCCTTATATAGGATTATAATAGTATACTTAGTAAGTTTATCGACGATAACTATTATTAAGTCGTACTTATTATTAGTTACCGGGTTAACTAACTAAGGTAGTTTTATAATAAAGTCTATTATAACGTCTTTTTATAGTATATCTAGAACTTCGGTAAACTAAATTTATCTATACTTAGTATATCTTATAGATTTATTCTACTAGTAGTATATATATTCTCTAATATATTACTCGACTAACGCTCGCAGGTTTAGTACGGCGTATACTCTTTAAATAAGTTCTAATATTTTAGATACTCCTAGATATCCTAGTAAAGGATTATTATAGTAATCCCTAATTACTTCTTCTATTACTTTTAGTAGTAAGTATAGCTTCTATTTATATAGTAATAGGTCCTAGCTAGGCTATTCCTTCCTAAGTTATCCGGCTAGGTTATTATTCTCGTATACTCCCTTTAAATTAGGAACTATATATGTCGTAACTCGTATAGTTATAGCTAGATTCCTTACTAGTACTAACGACCTATTATTTTCTTATTTTAAGATAGGTTAAGTAGTAATATCTTTTACTTATATATAGTTAGATCGTCTACTTAAAGCGTCTACTCGTCTATTATCTTTTCCTAGGGTGTACTAAATTTTAAACTTATATTACCTAAGGAGTTTAGACTATTAAACTTACCGCCGATTTAATTCTTTTATAGTCGTAAAACCTACTAAATTTTTATAATTAGTAAAGATAGTAAGTTCTAAATAGCTTTTAGTATATACTCTCTAATATTATAGAGAATAGACGACTACTAGAAGCTCTTTGTCGTGTATATTATAGTTCTATTCTACTAGAGACATCTTACGCGAGTAGTATACTACTAGATACTACTTGCCGTCTTTCTACTAATAAAGGCATGCTCTAATTATAAGATCCGAAGCATCTATTTTAATGCGTACTAGTTCTCCGTTACGAAACGTATAGAGTACCGGAGGATCTATATAAGCTTACTTTAGTTCTTTAAATACTCTCTTCTAGTTAGTATCCTATTAAAATCCTATATCCTTCTTAGTAATTTCCGTTAGTAGTAAGGCTTTCTTAGAGTAGCCTTCTATAAAACGTCTATTAAAGTTAGCGAATCCTAGAAACCCTTATACTAATTTAATATTATATAGTATAGGCTATTCCTATATAGCCTGAATCTTCTTAGGACTTATACGAACGCCTTTAGTTATTATTATAAACCCTAAGAACTTAACTAAGGTCTTATAAAACTCGTATTTCTCTAGCTTTAGGAGGAGTCTAGCTTATAATAAGCATATTAATACATCTTATATATAAAGGATATATTCCTTAAGAGCTTTAGAGTAAATTAATATATCGTCGAGGTATATAATTATTATAAGATCTAAATAAGCTTGTATAATATTATTAATTAATACCTAGTAGGTTACTAGTATATTAGTAAGACTAAACGGCATAACTAGATACTTATAATATCTATATCGAGTCCTAAATACTATTTTCCATTTATTACCTTCTTTTATTTAAATTAAGTTATACGCTCCTCGAAGATCTAGTTTTATAAAGATCTTTACTTTAGCTAGCCGATCCTACAGCTCGCTAATATTAGGTAGCGGGTAACGATTCTTTATTATTATATTATTTAACTTTTAATAGTCTACGTATAGTTATAAGGATCCGTCTTTCTTCTTTATAAAGAGTATCGGATATCCTGCTAGTAATTTGGATTCTCGAATAAATCCCTTTTTTAGGTTCTTATTAAGGTACCTGCGTAGTACTATAAGTTCCTTTTTAGATAACGTATAAATAGGTCTAAATATTAGTTCCTTCCCTAGTTTAAGTTTAATCTTATAATCCTAAGGTTAGTATTTAGGTAGAGCTTTTACTATTATCTCTTTTATAAAGAGGCGTTTCTATCTTTAATACTCTTATAAGATATTAGGAGTGCTATTAGTTACTCTAAGAACTCTAACTTATTAACCTAGCGGACCGCTACTAGTATCTATTAAGTCGGATCCTTATATTTTAAGGTTATCCTTATTTGAAATTAAGGTAATATATGCCTTAACCGTTTTCTAGTTCGATTTCTTATCTACCGTCGTCTACTATCGACGTATAGGTTAGAATCTAGTAATATTACTAGTTCGCTTAAACTTAAGTACTTTTCTTCTCTAGTTAATTACTAGGTTATGCTTTTCTAACTAAGGCATGCCTAATATAATATAATAGGTGGCTATCCTTATAATATTAAAGGACATTTCCTTATAGTATTATTAAATTATAAATAGTAGCGAGGTTATCTCCTTATCTACGCTTCCTTTTAATAGCGTTAACCCGTCGGCTATTTATAAGTTATATAGATCCTTCTTTCTTCGCGTTAGTAGGCCTACTAACCGTACTAATACTTTAGAGATAAAGTTTCTAGATACTCTAGAATCTATTATTACTATAGTCCGCTAACTATCTATTTTAACCGGTATATTTATATATATTACGTAGTTCGTTAAATATAGCTGATATATTTTTAGGGTAAGGATATTAATCTCCTTATACTTCCCCTTAATATAAGGGATTACTCTTTTCCCGAAAAGGATAGGAATCCGGTAGTTCTTTTTATATATATATACTTTCTATAATTATCGTAGAAGTAGGTATACTAGTCCTATAAGTAATACTTAGAAGTATACTCGCTATACTTAAGGTGTCCGTAGAGACTACTATACTATCTTTAGTTATAGTTTAGAAACTACTTCCTTAATCTCTTAGTTACTAAGTACTAATAATAACTTATATTATTATAGCTTGACTAAACTTTTCTATATATTCGGATTCTAATAGACTTCCTTAAGTTTATTTTCGCTTAGTAGTAAATTATATATATATTATCGGTGTAGGCTAACTAGTATATTACTCCGTGCTATAAATATACTAAGTTATTCCTAAACTCCTTTTATAGAAGTCCTCCTACTACTTTTTCTTAGTAGAACTCTACTCGTTCCTCGAGTTTTATCTATGGATCTTTTAATATAGAAGCTCGAGATACTACTCTATTACCTTCTTTCTTAGAAGTCTAGCTAAGGTTTTCCTAGTCGGAATCATCCTCGCTTTCTCGGCTTTATTCGGGTTTTCCCTTCCGAATATAACTACTATTATATTCGTTATTAGAGTCTAATTCCTTAAGTTATTTATAAATATCTACTAGCCTTTATTTAATCTTTATGATATTCCTCTATTTCTTAGCTATTTCTTCGCGTAATTCTTCCTCTCTAGATTATAGTTCTCTATTAATAGGTAGATTAATAAGGGCTAGTAAATCATCTATAATTACGTCTAGCTCGGTATTATTATACTCCGTTTCTTATTAATCCTTTAGAGGTTTAGTCTTCCTAACTAGAACTCTTTCTAATATATTTAACTAAGGTCGTTTTACTATATTTTTTAACCTATAATCTTTAGCGATATAGCTCGGTTTACTAGAGCTATAGTAATTTATTACTTTCTTACCCCCTTACTATTTCTTACCTCTAAATGGTTTCTTCTTCTTAGTAAAGTCTAACTCTATTAGTATCGGACCGTAAGGATCGCGTAAGAATTACTTCTTCCTATAACTTCCTCCGGAATAGAGTCCTATATAACCGAGTCTAGAAACTCTACTATTATAACGTAGTTCTATTATTAACTTATAGATCTAGTTATTAACTCGTATTAAGGCTCTTATTAATAAGTCTAAGTTATTATAAACGGCTCCGTCTCGTATAAGTTCCTTCTTTACCTAAGGTTTTAATCCTCTCTAATATATTACTATTAGCGCGTTATTATCCTAGTCGGTTCTTATAAAATACTATTAGAACTATATTACGTATTTAGATACCGATTTCTTTTATATTAAGTACTAGATAACTCTTATTACTACACTTACTTTATTAGAAGGTCCGAATATTCGCCTTATTTCTCTATAAAAGAGTATTAGGCTCTCTATTTATAACTTAATAGAGATATTATTATCGTCGTTAAGATCTTCTATATATTATTTAAGAAATGGAGCGGACTATCTCTAGGCCCGTCCTCTTATATAAGTTATTATAAATAGTAGTTATTTCTTTAGTCTTATAACGTCTTTATTAAAAGAGAAGTATAATTATATTTATACTAACTACTCTTTAAGTTTATCTTAATTACTATAATATAAATCTAGCTTAGTAACTTTAATACCTTCTTTAACTTCCGCTATTACTAACTATTATAGACCGCGTTTACCTAGGGTAAGGTCCCTTTATCCTAAAGTACTTATCTTAAGGGTACTTAAAGTATTATAACCCGTCGTCTTCTAACTAGAAGGCTCCGGAGTCTAGGTAGATCTCGTAGAGAGGAGTATTAAGGACTAGGGTAAATAGGCTTTATATTAAACTAGTCTAATACAGGTTAAGTATTATATTTAGTATCTAGGAGATATCTAGGTTAATAATATAAGTTAAGTACGAAGCTCCTATCTAAGGGAAAGATCACGCTTTCTATATAGATATAGGAAAGTCTACGTTCGCGCTAGTCGCTAGTAATTAACCTACGTCGACTAGAGCGATTAGGTCGAGCGATCGCTTAACCTATTATACTAAGGCATATTCGACTTTAGTAAGCGCTTATAACGTCTACTAAGGCTCTACTACTAAGGTTATAATATTTAAGGCTAGAAAAACTATCTTATTAAAAGTTATAAATTTCTTACTTTATACTTATATATCTTAAATAATTTATTATAAAATAGGGTAGCTTTAATTAATACTAGATAAGCTCTTATTAAATAAGTAAGAGTAAGTATTAAAATAGAAGTTTCCTATTTATATTTCTATATTTTAAATAGTAGCTAATTATAAGATAAATTTTATAAGAATAACTTCTTATTAATTATATTATCTAGTATCTTCTTTTTAAGGATAGCTTTTAGATATATCTTAAAGCTTACTAGCTTAGAGTCCCTCTTATTTATAATTTATAAGGGAGTTATAGATATAAGCTTTTTAATAGTAGTAGAAGCCTTAGTAGTAATAATATAATTCTTAATATTTATTAAATCTTAATTAATATTAAGTTCTTCTACCCTCTTATAAGAATTAACTATATCTCTTACTCTTATAAAAAGATTACTAATCTAACTATTAAACTTATAATAATTATAATTATATATTAGGTATTAAGAGCTTAAGATATATTTTTATATTAACTTTATATTACTCTTACCCTTCTCCTTTAATTAATAATAAAGCTAGTAAGGTAGACTAAGAGCCGCGGAAGATATAGATAATAAGGGTAATAAAAATTTAAGACTATCCTTTACCTATTACTCTAGACTTATTACCTATTTATAAGTTAACTAGAAATTTAACTAGCTAGAAAGAGTAAGGAGAGGAGGTAGTAGTATACTTAGATAAAATATATTAGGAGGGGGAGGGAGTATAAAGCTATACTAAGAGTTATACTAGGAGTTTAATAGAGGTTTTAAGCTATTAAGCTATATTTATAATATTTATAAGTAACTTTAAGGCTTTATACTAAGTTTTAATCTTAATATTTTAATTATAAAGGTTACTCTATTAATAGATAATATTTCTAGTTTATAAATAAGCCCTAGAGTATTAGCTTTAAGTTAAGGTATAATATCTTTTAACTTATTATTAGAAGTATACTATTACGAGTATAGACCAGCGGTCCTTATACTACGCCTAGCGAAGGTACTTCTCGTTACAGTTAGGTGGATTAGTCTAGGGAGAGACTCGACCTATAGGTAGATTAGGTGGATTAGCTTACTAAATTATAGGAGCTATATATAGATTAGGTGGATCGGTCTACTAAACTATATCTCTTAGCAGGATCTTATATATCTATATAGAAAGCGTGCGTTCTTACTTAGATAGGAGCTTCGTGCTTAACTTATATTATTAACCTAGATATCTCCTAGATACTAAATATAATACTCGACCTGTATTAGACTAGTTTAGTATAAAGCCTATTTACCCTAGTCCTTAATACTCCTCTCTACAAGATCTACCTAGACTCCGGAGCCTTCTAGTTAGAAGACGACGGGTCGTAATACTTTAAGTACCCTCAAGATAAGTACCTTAGGATAAAGGGACCTTACCCTAGGTAAACGCGGTCCACGATAGTTAGTAATAGCGGAAGTTAAAGAAGGTATTAAAGTTACTAAGCTAGATTTATATTATAGCGATTAAGATAAACTTAAAGAGTAGTTAGTATAAATATAACTATACTTCTCTTTTAATAAAGACGTTATAAGACTAAAGAAATAACTACTATTTATAATAACTTATATAAGAGGACGGGCCTAGAGATAGTCCGCTCTATTTCTTAAATAATATATAGAAGATCTTAACGATAATAATAATATCTCTATTAAATTATAGATAGAGAGCCTAATACTCTTTCATAGAGAAATAAGGCGAATATTCGGACCTTCTAATAAAGTAAGCGTAGTAACGAGAGTTATCTAGTACTTAATATAAAAGAAATCGGTATCTAAATACGTAATATAGTTCTAATAGTATTTTATAAGAACCGACTAGGATAATAACGCGCTAATAGTAATATATTAGAGAGGATTAAAACCTTAGGTAAAGAAGGAACTTATACGAGACGGAGCCGTTTATAATAACTTAGACTTATTAATAAGAGCCTTAATACGAGTCGATAACTAGATCTACGAGTTAGCGATAGAACTACGTTATAATAGTAGAGTTTCTAGACTTAGTTATATAGGACTCTATTCCGGAGGAAGTTATAGGAAGAAGCGGTTCTTACGTAATCCTTACGGTCTAATACTAATAGAGTTAGACTTTACTAAGAAGAAGAAACCGTTTAGAGGTAAGAAGTAGTAAGGGGGTAAGAAAGTAATAAATTACTATAGCTGTAGTAAACCGGGCTATATTACTAAAGACTACAGGTTAAAAAATATAGTAAAACGACCTTAGTTAAATATATTAGAAAGAGTTCTAGTTAGGAAGACTAAACCTCTAAAGGATTAATAAGAAACGGAGTATAATAATACTAAGCTAGACGTAATTATAGATAATTTACTAGCCCTCGTTAATCTACCCGTTAATAGAGAACTATAATCTAGAGAGGAAGAATTACGCGAAGAAATAGCTAAGAAATAGAGGAATATCGTAAAGATTAAATAAAGGCTAGTAGATATTTATAAATAACTCAAGGAATTAGACTCTAATAACGAATATAATAGTAGTTATATTCGGAAGGGAAAACCCGAATAAAGCTGAGAAAGCGAGGATAATTCCGACTAGGAAAACCTTAGCTAGACTTCTAAGAAAGAAGGTAATAGAGTAGTATCTCGAGCTTCTATATTAAAAGATCTATAGATAAAACTCGATGAACGAGTAGAGTTCTACTAAGAAAAAGTAGTAGGAGGACTTCTATAGAAGGAGTTTAGGAATGACTTAGTATATCTATAGCACGGAGTAATATACTAGTTAGCCTACGCCGATAATATATATATAATTCACTACTAAGTGAAAATAAACTTAGGGAAGTCTATTAGAATCCGAATGTATAGAAAAGTTTAGTTAAGTTATAATAATATAAGTTATTATTAGTACTTAGTAACTAAGAGATTAAGGAAGTAGTTTCTAAACTATAACTAAAGATAGTATAGTAGTCTCTACGGATACCTTAAGTATAGCGAGTATACTTCTAAGTATTACTTATAGGACTAGTATACCTGCTTCTATAATAATTACAGAAAGTATATATATATAAAAAGAACTACCGGATTCCTATCCTTTTCAGGAAAAGAGTAATCCCTTATATTAAGGGGAAGTATAAGGAGATTAATATCCTTACCCTAAAAATATATCAGCTATATTTAACGAACTACGTAATATATATAAATATACCGGTTAAAATAGATAGTTAGCGGACTATAGTAATAATAGATTCTAGAGTATCTAGAAACTTTATCTCTAAAGTATTAGTACGGTTAGTAGGCCTACTAACGCGAAGAAAGAAGGATCTATATAACTTATAAATAGCTGACGGGTTAACGCTATTAAAAGGAAGCGTAGACGAGGAGATAACCTCGCTACCATTTGTAATTCAACGATACTATAAGGAAATGTCCTTTAATATTATAAGGATAGCCACCTATTATATTATATTAGGCATGCCTTAGTTAGAAAAGTATAACCTAGTAATTAACTAGAGAAGAAAAGTACTTAAGTTTAAGCGAACTAGCGATATTACTAGATTCTAACCTATACGTTAATAGTAGACGACGGTAGATAAGAAATCGAACTAGAAGACGGTTAAGGTATATATTACCTTAATTTTAAATAAGGATAACCTTAAAATATAAGGATCCGACTTAATAGATACTAGTAGCGGTCCGCTAGGTTAATAAGTTAGAGTTCTTAGAGTAACTAATAGTACTCCTAATATCTTATAAGAGTATTAAAGATAGAAACGCCTCTTTATAAAAGAGATAATAGTAAAAGCTCTACCTAAATACTAACCTTAGGATTATAAGATTAAACTTAAACTAGGGAAGGAACTAATATTTAGACCTATTTATACGTTATCTAAAAAGGAACTTATAGTACTACGCAGGTACTTTAATAAGAACCTAAAAAAGGGATTTATTCGAGAATCTAAATTACTAGTAGGATATCCGATACTCTTTATAAAGAAGAAAGACGGATCCCTACGACTATACGTAGACTATTAAAAGTTAAATAATATAATAATAAAGAATCGTTACCCGCTACCTAATATTAGCGAGTTATAGGATCGGCTAGCTAAAGTAAAGATCTTTATAAAACTAGATCTTCGAGGAGCGTATAACTTAATTTAAATAAAAGAAGGTAACGAATAGAAAATAGTATTTAGGACTCGATATAGATATTATAAGTATCTAGTTATACCGTTTAGTCTTACTAACGTACTAGTAACTTACTAGGTATTAATTAATAATATTATACGAGCTTATTTAGATCTTATAATAATTATATACCTCGACGACATATTAATTTACTCTAAAGCTCTTAAGGAATATATCCTTTATATATAAGATGTATTAACATGCTTATTATAAGCTAGACTCCTCTTAAAGCTAGAGAAATACGAGTTTTATAAGACCCTTAATTAAGTTCTTAGGGTTTATAATAATAACTAAAGGCGTTTATATAAGTCCTAAGAAGATTCAGGCTATATAGGAATAGCTTATACTACACGATATTAAATTAGTATAAGGGTTTCTAGGATTCGCTAACTTTAATAGACGTTTTATAGAAGGCTACTCTAAGAAAGCCTTACTACTAACGGAAATTACTAAGAAGGATACGGGATTTTAATAGGATACTAACTAAAAGAGAGTATTTAAAGAACTAAAGCAAGCTTATATAGATCCTCCGGTACTCTATACGTTTTATAACGGAGAACTAGTACGTATTAAAACAGATGCTTCGGATCTTATAATTAGAGTATGCCTTTATTAGTAGAAAGACGGCAAGTAGTATCTAGTAGTATACTACTCGCGTAAGATATCTCTAGTAGAATAGAACTATAATATATATAATAAAGAGCTTTTAGTAGTCGTCTATTCTCTATAGTATTAGAGAGTATATGCTAAAAGCTATTCGGAACTTACTATCTTTACTAATTATAAGAATTTAGTAGGTTTTACGATTATAAAAGAATTAAATCGGCGGTAAGTTTAATAGTCTAAACTCCTTAGGTAATATAAGTTTAAAATTTAGTATACCCTAGGAAAAGATAATAGACGAGTAGACGCTTTAAGTAGATAATCTAACTATATATAAGTAAAAGATATTACTACTTAACCTATCTTGAAATAAGAAAACGATAGGTCGTTAGTACTAGTAAGGAATCTAGCTACGACTATACGAGTTACGACACATGTAGTTCCTAATTTAAAGGGAGCATACGAGAATGACAACCTAGCTAGATAACTTAGGAAGGAACAGCCTAGCTAGGACCTATTACTATACGAATAGAAGCTATACTTACTACTAAAAGTAATAGAAGAAGTAATTAGGGATTACTATAATAATCCTTTACTAGGACATCTAGGAGTATCTAAAATATTAGAACTCATTTAAAGAGTATACGCCGTACTAAACCTGCGAGCGTTAGTCGAGTAATATATTAGAGAATATATATGCTGCTAGTAGAACAAATCTATAAGATATACTAAGTACAGATAAATTCAGTTTACCGAAGTTCTAGATATATTATAGAAAGACGTTACGATAGACTTTATTATAAAACTACCTTAGTTAGTTAACCTAGTAACTAATAATAAGTACGACTTAATAATAGTTATTATTAATAAACTTACTAAGTATACTATTATAATCCCGTATAAGGAATCCTATAATACTAGTTAGCTTGGATTTATTTTATTAGATAGACTAATTAGAGATTATAGTATACTAGAATTAATAACTTCAGATAGAGATAAACTCTTTATATTAAACTATTAGAAGACTTTAATCGCGTCTATAGGAACTAAACTACGAATATCTATAGCCTATTACCCTTAAACGGATAGATAGACTAAATGTACTAATTAGATAATAGAAGTATACCTTAGATACTACGTTAATAAAAGGCAAAATAATTAGGTTATATTACTCCTAATAGTATAGTTAGTATATAACGATAAAAGGTTAGATATAATAAGGCTATTACCGTTTTTTATAAACTATAATTAACACGTAAACTTATTCCTAGATCCTTAATAAGGACTAGATACCGAAAAAGCCTTAGTATTAACTTCTAATATAAAAAGCCTATATAAAGATATATAGCGCATGATTAGCGAGGCTAATATTACTATAAAGAAGTTAGTAGATAAGAAAAGAAAATTAGGTCCTTAGCTAAAGAAGGGGGATAAAGTATACCTCCTTATAAAAAATTTAAAAGGTATAAGACTAAGTAGGAAACTAGACTATATTAAAGTCGGACTATTTTTAGTTATTTAAAATAAAGGGCCTGTTAACTATAAATTACAGCTTCCACCTGACGCTAAAATCTACCTAGTATTCTATATCTTAATATTAGAACTAGTAGATCCTAATACACCCTTATAAGAAACCTTCTATTTTAAAATAGAAGAAGAAAACGAATTCGAAGCCGAAAGAATTCTAGTATATAAGAGTTAGAAGTACCTAGTAAAATAGAAAGGGTATAAAGATTTAGAAAGTACCTAGGAACTAATTAAGAACCTTAAGAACTACTAGAGCCTCCTATAATAGTTCCGCTAATAATAGTAAACCTAGACCAGTTAAAGTTAAGAGGGACTTCGACCTATTTTAAAGAAATATTAAAAAGGAAGTCGTTAGGGGAAGGATTAGCTATTTACTTATTAACCTCGACCTCCTCGATATTTTATAATTCCCCTTCAACTATTTCTCTTTAAACTCGCTCTAGTATTTCTAGCTCTATAGTAAGATGGACTATTCGAGCCTAGGCCTCCTTCTAGAAAGCCTTCTACTCTGCTAGCTTAGCATCGCGCTGTTTCTAAACGCGAGCCTAACGAGTAGGAGAGAAAGGAGCGAGATTACAGCTATAACCCAGTCGGGCGCATTCCACGTAGTAATTAGACGAACCCCCTACTTTATACTTCTCTAAGCGCTTAGCCTTTTCGTAGTTCTTATAAACGCGTATTAGAGTTACCAGCGCGATTAATAATAATAGCTAGTAATAATAGAAAGAGCTTAATAGTTTATACCTATTAATAGGTATTATAGAAGTTAGGATTATCAGGATAATAATTCTTAGAGGGGGAGCTAATATTACGAGTATAGACCAGCGGTCCTTATACTACGCCTAGCGAAGGTACTTCTCGTTATAGTTAGGTAGATTAGTCTAGGGAGAGACTCGACTTATAGGTAGATTAGGTGGATTAGCTTACTAAACTATAGGAGCTATATATAGATCAGGTGGATCGGTCTACTAAACTATATCTCTTAGTAGGATCTTATATATCTATATAGAAAGCGTACGTTCTTACTTAGATAGGAGCTTCGTACTTAACTTATATTATTAACCTAGATATCTCCTAGATACTAAATATAATACTCGACCTGTATTAGACTAGTTTAGTACGAAGCCTATTTACCCTAGTCCTTAATACTCCTCTCTACGAGATCCACCTAGACTCCGGAGCCTTCTAGTTAGAAGACGACGGGTCGTAATATATACTTCTAGGTAGTCCTCTTTATCTTAAGAGCTAATAACTAGATAGAAGTTTAACTAGGCTATACTTTAAGCTTAATAGGGGGCTTTTAATTAGACTTAGGGGGCGCTTTACTAGTATATTTAAGAGGAACTATAATCTTTATAATTATAAAAGAAGTAGGTATTTAGGTAAGATATATATAATAAATATAAGTATATAAATATACTAGATTATACTACTATTATAAGGCTATTATATAAGTAGTATATATTATAGTATAATATAGAGCCGCTACTATATAGCTAGTATAGTAATAGTAGTAGTAATAATAGTAGGTAGATAGGCTAGAAGGAAAACTTTATAAATTAGGTATATAAGATAATTTATAACTTTATTTAGACGTCTATTAATAATATTTCTAGGCTATAATATAGACTATATATTATTAAGGCCTTACTACCTATTTTTGGTAGGGGATCTTCGACGAATTACGGCCTACTAGCGTCTGGCCAATGCCTTCGCAAACGACTATATCGCATCTCTCTAAGTATCTTATCTATCGTCTTTCCAAGAACGGTGGCTTAGCGTGACAGGTCAGTGATATCAAACTCCACAGGTCCCAACAAACATATACATACTACGAGTATTCCACTCAAGCAATGTATCATTGCAGAAGCCTTGACCATTCATTACCAATGCGGCTTCCGGAGTTTACACCATGCTGAAGGTGCTTCGCTAGTGGCTGCTACCATCTCTGATGATCAGCCTGACATGCGATGCTGAAATCAGACCAGCACTACTAGTGTCGACCGCGAGACGTTTGCAACATGACAGACAAAGATCTAACCATAGTGGATGTCCACACGCACATCTACCCACCCGCCTACCTCTCCCTCCTCCGCTCACGGACGACCGTCCCTTATCTCCTCGACCTGCCTGATAAGTCGGCCCCCCCACGTCTCATCATACTACCATCAGACGATGACTCGTCCATACCGCCAGAGTCAAGAGGAAGACCAGTTGATGCCTCATACTCATCCATTGCGGAGAAGTTGGACTTCATGAAGAAGCATGAGATCACAACATCCGTGATCTCGCTCGCAAACCCCTGGCTCGACTTCTTGAGTCCTGAAGACGGACCTCGGTGGGCTCGAACGATCAACGATGAGCTGGAGCGCATATGTTCGGAGCACCGTGGCAAACTGTACGCTTTCGCAACGCTGCCCCTGTCTGCAAGTCCCGATGATGTCGTTGCCGAGATCCATCGCCTCCCAAGCTACACATATATCAAAGGCGTCATCCTAGGAACAACAGGTTTAGGCAATGGTCTCGATGATCCCAACCTCGACTCTATATGGGCAGCACTCGAACAACGACAGACCCTCATCTTCCTCCATCCTCATTACGGCCTCCCAGCCTCCGTCTACGGCCCACGAGCCCACGAATACGGTCACGTGCTCCCACTCTCCCTCGGCTTCCCCATGGAAATCACCATCGCCTTCACGCGCATGTTCCTCGCCGGCGTCTTCGACCGCCATCCGCGCCTCAAGATCCTCATCGCCCACGCCGGCGGCACCGTGCCCTTTCTCGCCGGGCGAATCGACAGCTGCGTGCAGCACGAGCGGCATTTTCCCGAACTCGAAACTGGCAAGCGGGGGCCCAGACGCGGTTTTGGCGAAGTCGTGAAGACTAATGTCTGGCTGGACGCGGTTGTGTACTCCGAGACCAGCGTCGAAGCTGCTGTCGCGCTGGTGGGTAGAGAGAAAGTCATGTTTGGGACCGATCATCCGTTCTTCCCACCGCTGGAGGAAGGTAAGGAGGAATGGGAGAGTGTGCAGACCAACAAGGCTGCGATACGCTGGGGACAGGATCGTCTGATTATGGGCGACAATGCTATGAAGTTGCTGGGTCTTGAGGCACCAGTTGGTGAATGAGTTTTCCTGTCACGGTAAGATTCCGTGCTAGATACCGGTAAATGACATGTTGACGCACAACCTAACAAGATTCCAGGTATTCGAGTCTGGACATCTATCGACGTCAGCCCCCAGCGCAACATGTCAGTGCCTTTCCAAGCCACTAGGGAGCGGCCACACCCTCACGGAGGTGCTCAAACCCCATTCCTCGTCAAAGACCGGGGCCAAGAAACGCCAAATCACCCATCACCAAGATCCCACGTCCGAAATATGAAAGGAAGGGTACAAAATTCCTGATTCGCAAAGCCGCGTAGGTATGGACATGGACGACATATCTCATATTCCCGACCCGAATGCGAAGTAGCTAGCTGCCTCCAAGACACCTCTCTCTTGAAAACAGACGGATGAAATCATGATCCGCACTCGAACTCCTAGACTTGTCTTGTCTTGTCCAGTTCGTGTGGTGGTCAAAAGGGGCGCGATGATGGCTGGGGAGTGAGGGTAAGAGTGGAGAAGTGTTTGGAGGTAAGTGATCCTTGATGGGAGGGGGATAGGAGATGGTGGGAGATGGTGATGGGGATAGGAGATGGTGGGAGATGGTGATGGGGGATGGTGGTAGGAGTTGTTGACGATATCAGGTAGAATAGTGTATCAATTCTATAATACTGTACAACATAAACCAAGATTACTGTGCTTTCTCAACTGATATAATTTTAAGAAATGCCAATTTCATAGATCATGCAACAATATACCGAGACCGGGTCATGCTATCTATTGCTTCCCTTCTCATTCATTCATTCTTTGATGACACAAAACCAAGAACACTTCGTAGTGATAGACAGTATATACTTGTCAACATAGCCACACTTGGCCGGTCAACCAGAAGGCACAGCACATCACATCACATCACACTACATCATAGTACTCATACTCATGAGCTGCAAAACCCGCAAAAGCCAAGAATCTGCTGTGTCATGATACACTACGATATGATATCTTCGCGTATTGATATTGAGCTATTGACTATCAATAAGTGGGTATACTACAATAAGCATAACAATAACAGTAGCAATCCACGCTTCTCTCCTCCCTACTCCCTATCAACCACATGCATTTGTCGTAATCAGCACGAGACACCGGCTCAGCCGTGTAAATGTGTCGCTGAAGCGCCAACGCCTTTCGCTCATATTCTCTCCGGACTGAGAAGGAAGGGGATTTGATAGTTGAGATGAATGAACGCTTGGGGATGTGGTTGTGGTGGGTCTAGAAGGAGTGGATTCGCGTAGGGGGAAGGGGATGGTTGGTGATATATAGAGAGAGCAAGGGTTTTTGTTTCCTTGGATTTTGTGGGATGAGGAGGGTGGTATAGGGAGTGGAATGTCGTAGCGGCTTGTCCCCGTCTCCCCATGTTGTTGGTCGATAGAGCGTTCCGGCCAAGGGGGTAGTTCTCTGATTGGTGGTCGTTCGTCCAATTCTTGGAGTTCTGATGTTGTACATCATGCCTCAGCAGGATTTTGGTAGTCTGTGGAATATTTGCCCGGTGTGGAGGTACGTCTTTTTGGGGTCGAGTATATCGTTCCGTGTTTCGGAAAGTAGGAATGGTCATTAAAGAACTTCAGCAGGTGAAAGACCTCAGTGACGCATCCGCTCCAACTCTTCATCCTCCCCAAGATCACCCTCGAAATCATCCACCCGTATATATCCCGGTGGACTGTTCGGCACATCCTCGTACATTGGCGGCATCTCCTCGTCCCAGCTAATTCCCATGCCGCTCCTCTCCGTCAGCAGCAATTTGAACTCCATACGCAGTACCCGAGCGGAGCCTGTCGGTGCAGCTCTGTCTTTGCCTACACCAGCTGTCTGCTCTTCCGCAACAATGATTTCGAGGTGGAGCTTGTGAGACACCTCCAGGCCGGTGGGTGAGACGACATCGCAGCACAATTCCGCATTGGGGGGGATAGCTGTGCTCCACTCAAAATCGATCGAGCCACCCTCGAGCCCGAAATCGGTCTTCCATCCGCTTTTCACGTCATCACTTGCCAGTGTACGGACATCCTCGTGGAGAATTCCCTTGCCCTCTCCACCAATCTTGGATGCATGCTTCGGACATGCAGCACTGATGATCTTGCTTCTCTCCTCTAATTTCCAGTTCAAACGCCTGATCCGCCAGCGCCGCTCAATATTCTTCAAGCTATTGTCAATGACGCCCGTGAGAGTCATCTGAACGGGAAATTCGCCAATTGGGTGGATGACGGAAGGGTGGACGACGCGGACCGAGAGGTTTGTGGGAGGAAAGATTCGAACGGAGGTTTTATCGCCTGTAGGCTGGAGGGCGCGTTGAACGATGAGCGGACGAGAGACAGGGATAGTTTCCGAGAGTGAGGTGACGGCATTTGCTTCGAGAACGTAGTCTATCCTGCCCAGATGGTTGTGTGCTGTTGCCGGGACGTGACCAGGCAGTAGATATGAGAACGGGAACGTATGGATGCCATTGTGGAATTTGTTAGGCTCCGTGAGGAAGTGCCAGCTAAAGATGGTGCTGTCTTTCGTGGTGCAAGCTGGGCAGTCTTTGTGCACTGGTCGTTTGAAAGTCATCCGGGCGTAGAGGTGCATTTCCAACGATTGGAGCGTGATCTCGGGGTCGGTGACTGTGAGGAGGATGGAGCCGGACATGAGAGCGCCGGAAGACTGGGTTGTGGAGCCGTAAAACACGAGTGGTGGAGACTCCATGTCGATTGCCATTTTCGCAGGCTTCGAAGGAGCCAGTCTTGGGCTGTTTCTTGGACTGCTTTTCGCTGGGGACTGGGAGCGGCCAACGCCCATGGACAGGCTGTTGCGCTTGTCCTTGCCGTGATCTTTCCTGAAGAGATCCATGACCGCAACTGATGGCTTCCGCTCACTGCTGTTTCTTCTGTCTAGAGACTCTCGGCCGTCGGGGTGGTCGAAGCTGTGGTTTGAAGGGGTTTTCAAGGCTTTGGTGGTCTTCAGAGCAGCGGTCCGCACGCCGGTTGGCAACGGCATCGTTGGCGGCGGGAAGGTGGGAGGCTAGAGAGGGAAATGATGATGACGGTATGTGGAACAGAACACAATGTAAAATTGAAAGTGGTCGAGTTCATGTCTATGTTTGGGACGACGAGGGGTCTTATTCATCATTCTCGTATACATGATGACTATAGAACTTATACGCTGTCAGCCTTTTACCTTTCGCCTTTCACGTGGTCGGGCTGAGTGGTCCAGTACTGTGAGGCCGTAGTATTTCGAGGGCGTAATGAAATGGAAAGTGATGGAGCCGCTGTCTGTTTTCGCGGGCGTACCGGCGACACCACTGGATCGCTTGGATCTCCTCTCCACCAAATTCACCTGATCACAGGGTGCGGAGGCTGGCCCGGCTGGCCCGGAAGTAGTTTAGCTCTCAGCAATAGCGGACACCAATACCGCCTAGTTCATGCTAGAACGGACTATTTACGTAAATCTGGGGAAGTTGGGAGGTCCTAGGCTCAATGGGGTAACCGCTTCCAGCCCAGCATCATCAAGACTTCGAGCCTCCAATGACGTGGGACGTAGATGCTTGAACGCCATAAATGCATCTCCGAGCAATATTGGGCTCGATTGAGATCTACGCACGTGGTAAGGTATGCCATGCCAGCTGAATTGTTCGCCTCGTTCTGCTCACACGCGAACCGCGGCCTACAATTTTGCCTGCCCATACAGCTGAATACTGTCAATTATTCCGCTATATTCTGTTTCTCTTGTGCCAAACATCTCAATATCTGTTCGTGATATCCGTCATAATGGAAGCACTTTAAATGACCCGGTTCGGAGATTTTTAGTAATGAGCAGGCGGCAAGAGGGATGGTTACCTCTGGAAGGATAACTCGAGACGAGTCAAGCTTCGTCTGCCACGACGAAGTGTAGCAAGCAAACCGCCGACAAGCTCAGTCGGGGGAATGAGTATAGAGTACGACCCTAGTTGTGGGCTTGAAGCCAAGTATGGCCCATCATATGAGGCGATGGTCTGCACACCAACAGCGAGGTTTCCTGCGAAAGATAGTGAGCTCGGCTGTCTTTACAATAATCAAGTACATACATACCAAAAGACATGTCACTTTTCAAACAATCAACCTTATCCCAGGCCATCCCCGTCCTCGTGTTCTGGCAGCAAACACCCAAAGCCCAGAGCTGACCTCCAAGTCTCAAGCCCGAATATCCCTTTCCATCAGAAAGGTTTGGCAACCTTCCGACTCTCCCCCATCCCCGTCTCCGGATCTCTGAATTCCTTCCAAGAAACCGGATACATCGTATTCCCAGCCTCACTCTTCGCCATGATAACACCCAACTCATTCTTCGCTGTAGTCAGGTAATAATTCGACTGGTCGCCCAGACTGATCTGCTCACACACACCATAATCACATCAGCTTCCTTCCACTCCCCAAAGACCCATTTCCCATCCCCCCATCTTCCGTAGGTATACACAGCAAACAACGAAAACGAAACAGAGAAAGACAAACATACCACAACCCCCCTAACCACATCCCCAACCCGAAACCCCTCCGCACAAACAACCTTCTCCTTCTCCGTAGCCCTCACATCCTCCTTCCTCAACACAGCCGGCCACTCATCCGCACACACACTCCCCTCATCCTTCCCCATCACCGCTAAACCCTCTCTCTCATCCCCAAAATTCCCATCCCCATAAACAACCACAATCCCCACCTCAACCTGCCTACTCCTCACCCTCCTCACAACCGCCAAAACCACACTCCCAACCCTCGGTAGCGTATTCTTACTCCCCACACTGCCGCTCGGTACCTGTGCCTGCGTAGGCGAAGGCAGCAGACGGGGAATTGAGATAGTTGTGAGCGGTTTCGGAGTCGTTTTCGAACTGGAGGGTGTGGGTGCGGGGATAAGGACGGGGCGGCCGGCGAGGGAGGCGACGATTTGAGACGGCGCGGAGGTGCTCGAGGGGTGGAGGTGGGTTCCTGGGCCGGGGATGTAGGATGTTGATGGGCCGAGGGGCAGGCCGGGGTAGGCTAGTGGGGGAAGCGAGGTTGTCATTGTGAGGTTGGTGCGAGGTGGAAGGTCAGGATTGAATACCTTATCTTATATCGGGAGGTGTTAGCTCCATAACCCACAACTTCTACGGATGAGTCAAGGTCCAGACACTGATAACATTTGACTGGAATCACTCTGAATATGGTCTGCTTATATGAATATGCACAGCATTTATATGATGTAACAATGGGAATACAAAAATCCTCGAGTAGCCCCGTCCATAGGTACCCTTTAAACTCCTTGCCTCGTCTCCATGGTACTCAATCACTGAGACATACGAGGTTCATGCCCGGAGCGCCTTGCAGGTATTACAGAAGCCCCAAGAAGTGTACTGATGAAAGTGTAAGTGAAGAAGATCTTGGTGTGAAATTGTCGGTAGGGTGATCAGCCTTCGGTCAGTGTTTGTCTTGCTGGCTCGGGTCCTCGATCTGCTCTGAAGAGTTCGAGAGACTTGCGTGCTAGGACAACTACTTCCCCCTCCCCATCTTCGCCCTCCTCCTCATCGGATTCAATGTTCTTGTCCGATATTGTTTGGATCATTTGGATGACATCGTCAGCTTTTGATATGAGGTCCGCCAAAGTCTTATCATCGGACTCAAGCAGCTGCAGCAGTGTCCATATTGCGATGTGCTGAAATGTGGGATCACCGCTCGCTAAGAAACGATTGAGATAGCCGTGAATACCGCCGTTTGGCTCTGTCCAATTCTTAACGAAGACGGAATAATCAACAACTACAGCCATGTTAGCAGACTCATGATCTGGGGGGAAAATGCACTACCTTTGGACGAAAGATTGCCTACGGCCGCCGCGCTGTTGCCCTGAACCTCGATCGAGTCCGCGGCAGTCAATGGGATCAGAACATCGAACACACCAAGGTTCAGCAAGTGTGGTTTCAGCTCCTCACTGAGTGCAAGCACTGCAATGGCGGCGGTCATCTCCGATTGGACGCTAAGAGGCACATTGAGGACGAGCTCTTTGCATTTCTGCACCGCGCCGGCTTCCAGAACCAATTGCTTATTACGGTCAGAGCTCGCGGCCAAATTTCGTAGCGTTGAGATTGCGTGACATTGAATCTCTTCGTTGTCTGTTGATCCTAGTAGCTCTACCAAGGGTTTTAAGAAACCGGCTTCGATTATGGGTGATTCGTTCAAAGGGTGAATAGATATGTTTCGAATGCATGCAACTGCGGATAGTATAAGGGGAAGATAGGACGATTGGAGTAACCGGAGGAGTGGCTGTAACCCTCGGGCTCGGACGATCTCTAACTGGTATTTTTCGTCCGAGGCCAGATTTCGCAGGGCCAGTGCTGCTTGACATTGTACCTTGGGCGAAGATGAGTCCATGAGGTGGACGAGCGACTGAACAAGCCGCGATTCTGTTTGTGCCAGCTTTTTTCGATTACCGGAATCGACCGCTATATTGCTTAGGGCAGTAGTACAGTAGTATTGGACATCAACGTCCGGGGAGGAGAGGAGTTGCACAAGGACTGGGATGGCACCAGCGTTAACAAGCTGCTGCCGGTTGTCGTCTGTGACATCTGTTAGTCTCCCTTCTATATCGTCTCACCGTTAGTCACACTGACCAGAGTGTGTCATATTCAGCAAAGCCCCAGTAGCGTTCCTTTGGACTCGCATGTCCTTCGATTTTGCGAGCCGGGTCAGCGGTCCCAGGGCCCCAGACCTTGCAATTTTGGCTTTGTTATCTTCATGAGTGGCCAGGTTGGTTATACAGCCCACCGCATTGCATTGCACCTCGACGTTCGTAGACATCATCTGCCGTATGAGGGGTGATAGGCCCCCAAGGAGAACGATTGACACTTTATTTTCAGCTTTTTCCAGTCAGCTTATGCTCCATGTTGGTAGCTCTTGCTTGCTCACTATTCACAGCCAGATTCCCCAGCGCAGCACTTGCAGCTCGTTGGACCTCGATATCGGAGCTTTGTAGGAGAAACAGGATGGGTTCGAGGGTGTCCCTGTCCACTTCCCTCACATCTGAAAGCAAGAGATCAGTAGCTTCGTAGCGTGTGTAACGGACTCTCCAAGCAGTCGCATACCTCGCTCTGTTATCTCTGCAAACGTTAAGCTCGCACTGCGCTGAAGGTCGACGTTCTCAGAGTATACCAAGGTGCTTAATGACCGAAGAGGCTCTCCAGTGAAGAAGTCGGTCTCCCCTCGCTGTGGCGTTGATCAGAGCGGAATTTCGCCAAGTCATTTTGGCAGTACGTACGTTCTCGAGATATTGCAGCAGGTCTGCTACAGCTTCCCGCTCGCTGTCCGCCAGAGCAGGCTCGTATAAGCCATCTTTTGATCGCCCTGCAGGATGTATCAGCAAGAATTGGCAGTGATATCTTGGCTTCCCGTTAGGTACCTTTGCAACACGAAGACCCGCAGTTGCCCATGCCTCAAGTGGAGTGCCTGTAAGCACCGTCTGCTTCTCGTGACAGGGTGCCGTAAGTAAGACGCCCTGATGCTGCCCTCAAGAAGAGTTTGGCACGGGTAGCATAATGCGAAGCAAGTCTAGAGCCGAAGAAATGCTAAGTGGCAGCACATACAGCTACCAAGAACGTACGGTTCATAGAACGCAGCTTCCTTGTGATCAACTGCCAAGCACCACCAAGGGTGGTCCCGCTAGCATGACCTAGCGCTCTTCAAATTTCCGGCAATCCTAAAACCTTTCTACGTTAATACTCCTCACACCACTTTGCTCGCCTCTTGCTATACTTTTTAGAAGCCTCGCAGACACTGACTCGATACAGCGCCGAAGGCGTTGATTCGCTACATCTATATTTACAGTGAGAAAATACCGACTTTCGAGGCAAGGCCAAATATATACCACATTAGGAGGGTGAGTAACGACATGTAATCTTGCGAGCCTTCTTGCTGCCACGCCATGCGAACGGCATATTGAGCTCTGTTTGCATGTCAATCTATTCACATTCATCTCGTACTGACTCCGTAAACACCCTGGAACGGCCGTCGCAACAGGCTCGAAGCAACGAACCAAGGCTCTTTGAAGATTTCCATACTGGGGTATTCCAGTCGGTCTTCGTTCTACTCCCTTTAATGGGCTTGGGCTATCATTCTTATCACTCAAGTTATTTATCATTTCTTTCTTGGTATCTACGGTTATTCACTCCACTCAGACTGTAACAGTACTCTCCGTGTTTCTTATCAATTGAAAACCTGGCAAATCTTTCCCTGGATAGCATGGTGGCAGCTGTTAAAAACAGTCCCATAAGTTCAGGATATGTTTCGCTGGTGAATGCCGCGAATGGCTGCATGATCACCAAACACACATACTTTACGGCACATAACTTTACACGCTAGCTAGAGCTCATATTCCCTAATTGCATACCTTCACCTCCTTCTTGCTCCTAATACTCGACCTCCACTGTCATCACCCAAGTGGATGACGTCTATCAACTACCTAGGTGGTCTGTTGATCGTGTTGTCCTCGACTATCAGCGGACTCTTCTCACCCATATTCAGGATGTCGATGGCTGGCTGTTATGGAACGATGGCACTTGCAATGACGACGGTCGGAAGTCCTTGGCCTGACATTGATGATTCCAAGGTCTGCTATGACGCCTACGGGCGCAGCATTTGAAGAAGGCAGGAGACAGCATATCAATCATGGCGTCTTCGGAGCCGTGGTACAGGGCTTGTGAACCCAGATGTACGCGAATTTGTGCTATGCAAGCTTACGCTTTGAGGTCAACAAAGGAACAAAGAGTGCATTGTCGGGACAAGGCTGATTTCGTCTTCTGCTTGCTAACACTTCCGAAGGCTGTGCAAAAACAAAGGGTGTTCTTACGTGCATGATTACGTGCATGAATTTACGCCTTACCCGTAATACATATGCGCAGCCGCTCATGTTCGATATCGCAAGGCAGATCCCAACGAATCGGTTCTTTGTTGTCTTTGAATACAATCTGATCTCGCGGGCCCGACAAGTATTCGATTGCCCCTCTGGAGCCAATTGCATTTCACTGTTACGACCATTAACACCCAAGCCAAGGTCTCTTGGAGGCTATGTGTTCCCTTTTTGAACCCCAATCGGTTGAATTTGATCCCATTACAGCTTGACTTGCCACTGTTATAGTTGGCACCATATCGTGTTACACAAACTCTCCATATAACTACCAACCGACTGTCCTTCGGATTGTCACCTTTCCAAATCATTCATACTGCATTCCTGTCAGTCAACGCTGAGTATTTCTCAATACATCTTTGATAGCCCTGCTTCAGCAACAGTATTTCATTATGGGTGTAAGTTGTGAGGCTCCCCACTCGATGTTGCTGATATTCATATCTACCACACACAGTTAGCAGACAAGCTCGCAGCTCAAAATGCTGGAGCATGTGTTCCATCGGCTACACAAAAGAAGCAGGAAGCAAACCTTTTCACACCTCCACAAAAGACTGATCGTCCCTCGCCACAACAACCACAAGCAGGATATTCGTCCCCTGGAACCCCTCAGCAGGCTCACTACACGATGCAACAATCACAGGGAGGGTATCCATCACATGGGACGCCTCAGCATCAGCCAGGAGGTTATTCGTCTCAACAGCAGCAGCCTCAAGCTGGGTATTCTCCACAACAGCAACCAAACTACCTGCAACAGCAGCGGTCAGCCCAGCCTACTAGTACTCAGCAGATCAATGCGTACAAACAAAATCTCCAGCGTACCATCCAGGAGAAGCAACTTCAGAGCTTCTTCCCATCTACAGACTCGCGCTTAGACCAAGCTGCAGCAGTCGCAGCAGCCAACATCGATCATGTGTGCATGGATTGGCGTCTTGCTAAAGAAATGGGGCAAGATCTCGCCAAACTAGCTCTGTTCGACATCGTTCTATACATAGACAACAGTGGCTCCATGGAATTCGAAGAAGATGGCAAGCGCATCGAGGAACTACGGCTGGTGCTGAATTACGTCGTCAGCATAACCAAATTGTTCGACTCTGACGGTCTGACAGTTCGCTTCATGAATGATAGCCAGAAGTCACTGGAAAATGTCAAAGATGAGGATACAATCAACAGGGTCTTAGGCCAGCCAGGTCTGTTCAACGGGACCACTCCCCTTGGGACGGAGCTCCGACGACAAGTCATTAACCAGATTGTCACCGACGCTCGTTCCAATAGGCTAGCTAAGCGGGTCTTGGTAATCACAATTACCGATGGAATACCCGTCGGTGAGCATAAATCCGCTCTAAATGATGCCATTTTGTATGCGACGTCGGAGGTCGCCAAGACCAAATACGGTCCTGGTGCAGTCTCTTTCCAATTCGCGCAAGTAGGAGAGGATAAGAAGGCTCAAGAATTCCTCGCAAACCTAGACAATGACCCTCAGATCGGACAGTTCATCGACTGCACATCCAATTACGAGCAAGAATCTGCGCAAATGAGGAACACCAACGGTAGTGACCTAACGCCGCAGCTGTGGATTCTGAAGATGTTGCTCGGCGCAATTGACTCCTCTTACGACACCAAAGATGAGACGGGCGGCCATCAAGGGGTCCAGGGCGGTGGGAGTGTTTCGCTTCAGTACGGTGCCCAAGGGAGCTACGGCCAGCAGCAGGGAGGATATCAAGCCTACCAACCTCCATCTCCTCAGCCAAATTACGGCCAAGCTCCCCCTCAACCGTTTTATGGTCAACAAGGAGGGTACACCCAGGCCCCTCAACATGGTTATTATCCACCTCACGTCCAGAACTACGGCCAGCAACTGACGACCCAGCAGGGTTCCTTGGCTCCGGGACAGGGAAGTGGTTATCCAGGCACCTATCAACATCAGGGAGGAAGCCCAAGTGAGGGCCCACCGCCTCCGTATTCTTGATTAGAGTTGTCATTGGAAACAAGCTGATGACGTGGGAGGAGGGATAGAATGATAACGACACATGAGGATTCTCGAAAGGGCGGACTAGACTTCTTTATGCTTGCATGATCAGTTTCATATTCAGTCAAGTATGCAAGATGTCCCATGCACCCCAGTTGACCGTTGACTCCAACGCTATGCAACATCTATGCCACCTTCTCACTGTGCATGCCACTCACCAAGTTTCATCCGGAGGCTGTAGCGTATTCCGCAACCACCCCATCTCCGACAGCGGCCACACCCTCGCCACAGACTTCGCATTGATCAACGCCAAAGGCAACGGACCATAGAGCCGCGAATCCCGCGACTCCGGCAAATTATCCCCCAAAAGCCAGCAATGACCCTCAGGCACCTATCTCAAATCAGCCAGCCAATCTAACCTCTTCCCCCTCCAAACCCCCAAACCAAACCACATACCTGAATCATCCCCCCCTCCTCGCCTTCCCTCCCCCTAACCCTCTGTCCCGTACACACAAAATCCCCCGGCATCCCCACAACCCTTTTCAGCGCCCCCTCCTCCGGCTCCAGGGGATGCCTGAACGTGACCAGATCTCCCACCTTAACACCCCGTCCCCGGCGATGATATCTGGAGAGCAGCACGGCGTCGCCGTTTACGGAGAGCGTGGGCAGCATTGAGGGGCCGGATGTGACTGTTATGTAGCCGATTTGCTGCGTTAGGAGGTGGCAGGTGAAGAAGATGAAGATGGAGGCGCGGCGGGTTGTGTGGAGGGTGGGGCGGGTGCGATGGATTGTGGAGAGGATGCGGGTGAGGAGGCGGGTGAGGAGGCGGGTGGTGGTGGTCATTGAGTTTGCATGTTGAGTAGATGTTGCTACTTGATGATTCTGGAGTGATGGTGGAGGGCGCGGAGATCGACACAGGGGTAGCTGCGAGTTGTTTTTAGCGGACTTAGGGCTGACTGTTGCGTTTGATAGGTATACATGACCACCTAGAGTACGATATAATATCCGAGATTCGATATTGTGTAGGCAACCGCAATAGTATATTTTGAACGGGGTTCTATAGGAATTACTCCTACTTTCTCGACTTCCCCTCGAAGCTCAATATCGCCTCACCACCCTCCTTGCCCTGCATGTTCCTCATTTCCTTCGCTCCGTCAACCTCCCCCACAGCAGCCCGTATCTTGCTCAGTACACTTGTAACCTCCTCCGCACTGGCCGTCCTCTTATCCATCCAACCCTTCCTCTTCGTCCCGAACAGAATCTCGACCCTCCACCCTTTCTCCAAGAACTCCTTCAATCTTCCCAGTCTATGTCCCAGATCATTATCGCTCATCGTCCAGCTACATTGCAACTGTTTCATCACCAACTTGTTCACCTTCCCCGCTTTGCGTTTCGCAAGCTCATTTTCGCGTGCGACTTTCTTATCAAACATTCTGCAGATGGGATAGTAACGGCCTTCTGCAATGTTGAGTCCCGCCACTTCTTGTAGGAATTGCGTAGGCCGGCCCTTATCGTCGCGTTCGCGGGACTCGAGTATCTCGTGGGTGGGTATGGGTTCTGAAAGGCGCTGGTCTGAGGAGCGCACCATGTACACTTTTGAGGCTCTTATCTCTTCATCGCGGGGCGGGCGATCGGGACGCTGACTCATGGCTTTGAGATCATCTATGGAGGCCATATTGCCGCCCATGCGGCTGGTGGAGGCATAGCGGTATTGGCGAAGAGGAAATAATGATAATGTTGGGTGTCGGAGGCAGTGCGAAGGAGTGGCTTCAAAAAATTTGATAGTACAGGAACCATGTTTAGGTGGGACCTGAAGGATTGGTAGAAACACTCGCTGTAGAGCATCAGATGTTGTGATGAGTCCAAATGAGTGCCTCATTGCCTTGGAAGGGTTTGAGCGTGCATACTCTTCCGCTTTGATATGGTCTCAGTCTGTCAGAGAAGGTTTGCCGGGGTTCCACTTTCGGTCTAGCGGCATTCATGGGATCGAACACAAGAACTCCCACACAAAAAAATTCGAATATTGCCTTAACTCAAAGTTCAATTATGATGGTGAAAATATTCGAATGATGGTAATAGAATTCGCTCAATAAAAAATGCAATGCCGTGATATCTTAACACATATTCTTGTTATTCCCCTTTGCCGTATCCTTATACTTGTAGATAAAGATAGCATCACAAAGAGACGACCACCTTCTTTGCAGACACACCCTTTCTCTGAAAATCAAAAGCGGATTGAATGTTCTCGAGTCCTTTTCCCACGACATGCGGCTCTGGCGCAGCGGTGTAAGTGCCATCTGCTAGGGCTGCTGGGAGGAAATCGGCATAGATGCCTCTCCCCACTTCGTTGTAGATTAGAGAGCCGCCCAAGATGAACTTGTACCGTATCCCTCTGGCTTTAGATTTGAGAAAGGTGGCCACACTGAAGGATATGAAACTGAAAGCCATTTGGGGGATGACCAATCGTTTAGGCGTTGTCGCAGGGGCGGGATAGCTGGCCATGGAGAGGAACTTATTGCCTTCGCATTTGTCAAGGATATCCAGGCACACCTCGGCCGCTCCTTGGCCGATCGACAATGCACCAGCACATTTCTTCCCTTTGAACGCATCGATCAAGTTCTTGACAACGTTCTTGCTGTTGTAGTCGAAGACCTCGCTAGCGCCAAGCCCTCTAACCAGATTGAAGTTCCTTGGTGAGCAAGTCGTAAAGACTTCATAGCCAGCAGCGACGGCAAGCTGAATAGCATTCACACCGACGCTTGTCGAACCGCCCCACACAAGCAAGGTCTTGCCAGTTGGCTTTGCTGGAATAGAAGGGTATTGAAGCGCTAGTTGATCGGTTTGGAACAAGCCACAAGCCGCAGTAGACAGGCATAAGGGTAGGACTGCGGCGCTTTCGTAGGATAAGGTGCTGGGGATCGGCGATGTCATGTGGTCTAGAAGCACAGTGTATGTCTGGAAAGCGCTGTAGGCCGAGTTGTTGTATTTCTCCTCTATTCCCACCGCGTGGCCGACAACACGATCGCCTAATCTGAAGCGGGTAACGGCAGAGCCAATCTCAACAACCTCACCAGCGACGTCTTCGCCGAGGACAAAGGGTGGCTTGATCCAGGAAAATATCAAGCCCCCCATGTCAGATTGACCCTTCATCCAGTCGATGGGATTGATGGCTACAGCTCCATTCTTTATAACAACCTCGTTGTTCTTGGGAGAAGTGTAAGGGGCGGACTTGATCTCGAGAGGGGCTTTGATGGCCGTCAGCCATGCTGCGGAATTCGAAGGCATCTTGAGTGAAGACAAGGGGGATGTTTGATGGTTGTCTATGGAGGATGAATGAAGACAATTGCTAAGTGAAAACCTTCGTAGATACCTTTGCTCGGATATGTGGATGATATTCGAGAACGCAGGCTGTGACCTTTAACCTTGGGAATGGGAGACGCTTTATACTACACGTTCTCCAGCAATCGGAAGCAGGCATCATGACTGGAGACCAACGGAGCAACGATCTGGCCGTTGGCAAGATATCGTTCAGACCATATTGTGCATTCTGGAGGAACATCTCCCTAGCGCAGTCTCGAAAACCGACGTGAGGTTAGCGGGACTTCGAAATGCGAGGTGAAGTTAGCTCCGGTGGACGCAGTAACTCAGCCGCAAATTATCTAGCTGCTCGCCCCTTCAAGTTAGTAACGCTGACTACGTAACAGGCTGAGCGTAAACTTCTGTTTTTTCGCCAGCTTTCCACTTTTTGTACAGAAAACCAAAATTTAAACGGCTGTTCTATCACTAAAGGTACATGGATTTTGCCCGGAATAGCACTCGGAGCGAGGGTCTCCGCGCGAGAATACGTCGTAGGGATAGGTAAATAACTTCGCGACGTATAGTTTACTATTACGTTTTTTTCTCTTAAGTGATTTTCTAGTTTACGGGGAAATACCCCAGAAACCCCCTTGCGAACGTCGGAATACCTATGATTTTCGGGGAAGTTCCTATACGATACGTCCTCGTCGTCACTAGATCTCACGCTGAGTATATTCTTTAGAAGCAAGGCTATCGTGACGATGTTTTCGGTATTTAGTGCGTTGTTTTTAAGAAGTTTACCAGCAAAGGAACAAAAGGTTACGCTCAGACGTGTTACCGCCCGGCTGCGTAGTCAGCATCGCCAAGCCGAAGGGGCTTGGCGCCCGGCTTGGAACATGTCTGAGGGACTGAGGAGCTCATGCTCCTAGTCAACGAACCCATCATAGAGGCGGCCAGAAGAGGAATTCATTGCTGTGAGCAGACAGACGCGGGAATCCATGAAGACACCAAGACGCTAGATGCTTAGTCCTGTCTATAACTGCGGGAGTGATATGTGGTCACTAGTACGAGTATACCTTATGCATGGATGATTAGTACAAGTGGCGCATCCATATTCATGCTGCCCAAGAGTGGAGACACTAAACGACTGGCCGCAATCATCTTACTTTGTATCGAGCATGGTCATGACTGACCGTTCATCATCGTCTGGGACAGATGCCCATCGCAAAGTGAGGGCACATAACAAGTCTCGACGAGGGTGTGGTAATTGTAAGCTCCGTAGGGTCAAGGTACGCAGGCTTAAAACCACGCCTCTAACTTTGAGAAATTCCGCTGAGCCACGTCTACAGTGTGACGAGACTAAGCCCCAGTGCAAAAAATGCAAAGCTTATGGTGTCTGGTGCAGCTATGACCGCGAGGCTTCTGACCTACAACTATTCGTTGACAAGACTTCCAACTTCGAGGTCCTGCGGGGAAAATCTCATTCATTGGGCGGAAGCGGACTTGACATTATCTTCCCTGCATTGCGGCATCAGTCAGTGGTATCTTTGGCTAGCAACACGTTGAATGAACTAGGGGAACAAGACCTTGAGCTGCTGAACAAATTCCAGGCAAGGACTATCCCCACCATTTGCTTTGAGAAGAACCTCGTCATGTATCAGACTGAGATTGTGAAACTCGCATGCTCAGTAAGGATATCTGAACCTTCGTCCGGTGGGCTATGCTGATCTTGATAAAACAGAATCCGTTCTTGATGCATGCTGTATTAACCTTGACCCTCATGCATGACCGCTATCTGTCTGGTGCGCCCAGATCGAAGATGTCCACCACAGAGGTCTTTCATTGGTGCAAATGTCTTGCATTATTCAACAGCAAGTTGTCAGGGCCTGTCCTGCAATCTGAACGAGATGCCCTCTGGGCGACGACGATCCTTGTTGGTATGATCGCATTCCACTTCGTCGAGGCAAAGACACCGGAGGAAGCATGGCCTCTCAGTACGTGTTCTTCAGTCCAAATTTGATCCATGAATGTTAAGACACGCCACGAGAGTATCGATCGCTCCGTAAATTTGAAATTTGCCCGAATGAACACATACTGACTGCGGGAAACTTGATTAGAGTCACCCTCAGATACGGACCTCAACTGGCTGAAGATAGGTGACGGAAAAAAGTCCACGTGGAGTATCGCCCAACCAATGAGAGATGATAGCGTATGGCAGCCGCTCGTTTTCTACAACATAAGCTCGCAACTCCTACCGTCATATGCAGCAGTTCCTGGACTCGAGGCTCTACCTTTCGAGGTCATCGAGCTTTGTGCTTTCGACCCTACATCTAATACCCACAATAACCCCTACTACGGCGCTGCATCTAGTCTGGCGCGATCATTCAACAGTGACTGCATAATGTCCACGTTCCTGAACTTCCTCTTCTTTACTGGTGACATGCCACCAGACTACGCGCTATTGCTAGAGCGAAAGGATCCCCGTGCGCTTCTACTCCTAGCGTATTGGTACGCGAAGGTCTGCCAATACCAGATCTGGTGGATTAGGCCACGGGTAACGATCGAATGTCAAGCTATCTGCATATATTTGGAAAGACATTATCCCCACGAAAGCAGGATTCAGGGACTTCTGCAATTCCCAAAGATGATGTCAGGTAGCATTAGAAGCTGAGGTCTTGAAGGCACTGCAAATCAAGCGAAGTATGGGTACGAGAGATGCATCATACAGTATGTGGACGGTGTCTGAAAGGCATCGTCGTGCTTATAGGCAATACTCCGAATCACGGGACGCTCAAGGGCGAAGAATACTGTGAAGCGAGAACCGAAACGTAGCCAAGCTCTTGGATCACCACGTACTGGCCTTCCAGTGCTGATGCAACAAAGAGTAAAGACCTCAAGACAGCTTTGGTGCCTTGGGCCAACGCAAACGCAAACGCATCGAGACAATGACAAGATCCAAAAAAGTGCGCACACTATGGCGCAACCACGATGTGCGCCGAGATTATAAGGGAAGCACGCTGAGAGAGAAGAAGATCGATCGCTGTTTCCCATGACTTCATCCGCGTAAAGCGATACCAACATCGTCAGGAGCGGTCTTCGAGGGAAGGCCATTGTTTTCTTGGCAACGTTAGCTTGCTATTCCACCAGCGTGGCAATAGTATCGGACTACAAAGGGATGCTTAACGGACCGTTTTTTCGACCAGAAGTCCAACATTCCTGGCTAGTCGGCTGTCGATTGGCAATGTTGAGCGTTCTTTCGGAAGATCGCATTTGCTCAAATCGTATGTGATTTGGGACATCGAGCCCTGTAGGTATCACACAATTCTAAAGCCAGATGGAAATACAACGGAAATATCATAGCGATTATCTGAACTCTCTTCAGGACACGATACCAGCATTGTCCTTCTGTATGGGAAGTATACGTCTCAGTGTCATTGAACGAGTCTTGAAGAGAATTCTGGTTCCACAGCCAAGCCAATTGATGGCCAAATCATCGAGTAGGCCTCTATTGAGTCCGGATATAGACCCGAGAGCGTCCTCGTAATAACCTATAGAATATTCAAAACTCAACGCTCGTCTGTACTACTAAGTGAAAAATATGAAGTCGACTAACAAAAGTCTGAGTACTGTGATTGTTATCTTCAAGCAGCACTTTCCCGACTGTGACATTCGTCAGCCCTTATTTGCCAGCACTAGAATCGTAGCGTTGCCCCTCAGAATTTCTGCCTCCCTTCCTCCTTGCGACGGTTATAATAAAATTGCGTCCAGGCCGCAACCAGTCAATCCTGTGATACCGATGAATGGTAGTATAGATATGAATATCTTACCGCAAACCAATTTACGCAAGGCATACTAGACTGGAATAGCTCTAGTGGAGACAGATCAGCAAGGAGTAAACGGATCAAAGATTCTCCGCACCGAGGCTAAATCTTTCGATCATGATCGAGAAGATTAATTGCCTCTCTTCCGTATGTACGCTAGGGTGTTCGTGAGAAGTATAGCAGCATGGTGATCCTCTCTCGGTCACTTGCGCCGCTAATACGGACAAGCCGGTTGGCTGTGCGGCAGCACAATGGTGTCAATCCTGTTCAGCAAGTCTTTGGCAAAGATGCTATCGGTGTCCGAGGGCTTGCAACAGTTTTCGAGCGATCGAAGCCACACGTCAATATAGGTGCGGGCTCACGTCTGTATATTGGAAAGGAAGGCAGGACTGACTTGTACAGGAACAATCGGCCACGTTGATCATGGCAAGGTATGTTGTGCGCTTTAGCGTCTGGCCTGACACTCCAGCTGATTATTTTGAGCAAGACTACATTAACAGCTGCAATCACGAAACGACAAGCTGAAAAGGGGTTCGCCAACTTCCTTGAGTATGGCGCCATTGACAAAGCACCCGAAGAACGGAAGCGCGGTATCACCATTGCATCAGCCCATATTGAATACAACACCGAAGCACGGCATTATTCCCACGTTGATTGTCCTGGTCATGCCGACTATGTAAAAAATATGATCACGGGAGCTTCCAGTATGGACGGAGCAGTGATTGTGGTAGCGGCCTCAGACGGGCAAATGTGGGTAAAGTCCTACAGAAAAGCGATGGGAGGGGTGGTTGACCTTGAACAGGCCTCAGACAAGAGAGCATCTGCTCCTTGCACGACAAGTCGGTGTACAGAAGATCGTCGTATTTGTCAATAAGGTGGATGCGATCGAGGACAAAGAGATGTTGGAACTTGTGGAGATGGAGATGAGGGAACTTTTGAATACCTATGGCTTCGAAGGAGACACCACACCAATCATACTCGGCTCAGCTTTGTGTGCGCTTGATGGCCGACAGCCCGAGATAGGGTCGCAAAAAATTGATGAATTGCTCAAAGCTGTCGACGAATGGATCCCAACCCCAGAACGTGAGACAGACAAACCGTTTCTGATGTCTGTTGAGGATGTCTTTTCTATTCCAGGTCGTGGTACTGTCGCTTCTGGCAGAGTCGAGCGTGGAACGCTAAAGAAAGATTCAGAGGTCGAATTGGTCGGCAAGGTAGAGGTGCCCGTTAAGACCAAGGTCACCGACATCGAAACCTTCAAGAAGTCCTGCGATGAGTCGAGGGCGGGCGATAACTCTGGTCTCCTACTTCGAGGTGTCAAGCGTGAAGACGTGAAGCGAGGTATGATCGTCGCCAAGCCAGGCTCTGCGAAAGCGCATAAGCAATTCCTATGCTCGATGTATGTTCTCACTAAGGAAGAGGGTGGCCGACATACCGGGTTCTCCGACAACTACCAGCCACAAATCTACTTACGCACAGCTGGTATGCATCCTCTCCATTATTTAAGATAAGAACGGGTATTGACAGATCTTATAGACGAAGCCGCGGCTCTGCACTGGCCAGATGACGTGGAGGATCGAACCAAGATGGTGATGCCAGGCGACAATGTCGAGATGTTGTGCGACATTGGGAACGCGATTGCTCTTGAGGCTGGACAGAGATTTAACATTCGCGAAGGAGGCCGTACAGTGGCAACCGGGTTAGTCACAAGGATCATCAAGTGAGCTACGCCCTGTGAATTCTACGCGTCCTGGACTTAGGCTCAGAGGGCCGTTAAGTGTTGGGTTGGAGATCTGGTACGGATTCGAGAACAATCTTTCCTATATCCCTGTACCATCTCTGTACAAAAGCTTCTTGTCCTCCACCTAGCATTCCCTCGGCGAACACCCCACTCCAGAATCTGCGCTGGCTGGTTTATGTAGCATAGCGAACTTCAGGCGTAGGTAGATCCGGTCTATGATGTATATAGGATTCCAGATTCATAGAGCTACAAATATAGCGAAGGGATGCATTGCGATCACAATGCCTGTAATCACTTTTCAGATCAGATATAAGTCACAATTTCGACTTAAGATTACTCAACCATGTAAAGTGTCCATGGGGTTTTCTTAGTGGTGAAACGGCTTGTAAGCTTTCGAGGTCTTCTCCATACACAATCACCCTCACTATCAACAATAGTGGACTCTTTCATGATCCGTCTCCAAGATCCTGACAGATCTCTAGAATAGCTAATAGAAGCATGAAGATATTAAATGGTTCCAAAGATGCCTGTCATAAATCCGGAAAAACTCATCGCGTTACAGCGCAACGCCGATGAAGTCAGGAATGTGCGTCACAAGAACAGTGTGGATTATCCGGTTACTGATACCGTGTGCTTATATAGATCTGTATACTTGCTCATGTCGTAAGTTGTTCCACTAGGTCTAATTGACAGGCGTTCTGAATGGGTAGGATCATGGCAAAACGTCCCTCACGGACGCCCTCATCGCCACCAACGGCATCATCTCTCCCAAACTCGCCGGCAAGATTCGCTACCTTGACTCTCGTCCCGATGAACAGCTTCGCGGCATCACGATGGAATCGTCTGCCATCTCTCTTTATTTTTCAATGCTGAGGCGGTCTCCCCCAGAAGCTGCTCCTGTTCAGAAAGAATACCTAATAAATCTCATCGACTCACCTGGCCATATAGATTTCAGCAGTGAAGTGTCGACGGCATCTCGGTTATGTGATGGCGCGCTCGTTCTTGTAGATGCGGTGGAAGGCGTTTGTAGCCAGACGGTTACGGTACTGAGGCAGACGTGGATGGAGCATCTGAAACCGTTGCTTGTCATCAACAAAGTTGATAGACTGATTACCGAACTGAAGATGAGTCCGGGAGAGGCGTATACGCATTTAAGCAAATTACTCGAGCAAGTCAATGCTGTTATTGGAAGCTTTTTCCAGGGGGAGCGTATGGAAGAGGATCTGCAATGGAGGGAGAGGGTGGAAGAGCGAGTAGCAGCAAAAGCTGCTGCGGAAGAGGAGAGAGCGAAGAGCAAAGCCGTAAAAGCTGTTTCCGGGTCCGTCACTGAAGATTCCGAAAGTGTGGCTACCAACGGGGCAGACGGGACATTTGAGGAGAAAGATGATGAAGATCTGTATTTTGCGCCAGAAAAGAATAATGTCATCTTCAGCAGTGCAATTGACGGTTGGGCATTTACGGTAAGGCAGTTTGCCTCATTATACGAGAAAAAGCTTGGTCTCAAAAGATCTGTTTTAGAAAAAGTGCTCTGGGGAGACTACTATCTAGAACCCAAAACCAAGCGAGTACTTGGATCGAAGCATCTGAAAGGACGAGCTCTAAAGCCTATGTTCGTTCAATTGGTCTTGGACAATATTTGGGCCGTTTACGAAGCTACAACTGGAGGCAACAAAGGCAAAGGAGATCCTGCAATGGTTGAAAAGATCACAAAAACCTTGTCACTCACAATACAACCTCATGTTCTTCGTTCAAGAGATCCACGAGCCATAATGACTACAGTTTTCTCGGCATGGCTCCCCCTATCCACTGCTATCCTTGTATCAGCAATCGAACACCTTCCAGCTCCGCCTGTGGCTCAAACGACTCGCCTTCCTGCATTGATAGATGCCTCACCAGGAGCAAAATATGTTGACCCAGCTGTAAAAGACGCGATGATTAATATCAAATCATCAAAGGATGACCCTGTTGTAGCATATGTGAGCAAAATGGTAGCAGTACCCGAGAGCGAATTACCTCACAATAAGCGGAAGACTGGCGATACAATGACAGGCGAACAAGCCCGAGACCTAGCAAGGAGAAAAAGGGCCGAGTTCGAGAAAGCGCAGGCTGCTGCGAACGGCGAATCAAGCGATGGCTTTCTCAGCAGCCTGACACAGGCCCTCAATGAAGCCAGCCTGGACGGTACAAATAAATCCGAAGCCACGGCACATCATCAACAAGAAGAAAGGGAGCATCTAATCGGCTTCGTACGACTCTACTCTGGGACTCTCTCGGTGGGCGACAGTGTCTACGTCCTCCAGCCGAAATTCACCCCGGCTTGTCCACACGCTGCGCCAGAACCACACAAAGTCACCGTAACTGGGCTCTATCTTATCATGGGTCGAGGACTTGAGGCTTTGACGTCGGTGCCTGCAGGCGTCGTTTTCGGCATAGCAGGTCTCGAAGGCCATGTCTTGAAATCAGGCACGTTGTGCAGCCAGCTTGAAGGCGCTGTCAACCTTGCTGGAGTCAATACGGGAATTCAGCCTATTGTGCGTGTGGCACTCGAGCCTGTCAACCCGAGTGATCTGGATAAGATGATCAGAGGCATGAAGCTTTTAGAGCAGAGTGATCCTTGCGCACAATATGAGGTTCTGGAAAGTGGCGAGCATGTTATCTTGACCGCTGGGGAGTTGCATCTCGAGCGATGTCTCAAAGACTTGAGAGAGCGGTATGCAAAATGCGAGATCCAGGCCGGCGAGCCTATCGTGCCGTATCGAGAGACAATAGTCCGCGCTGCTGAGATGAATCCGCCGAAAAACAAGGATCTTTCACGAGGCACAGTGATAGGAGTCACAACCTCAAAGCAGATCACGGTACGATTGAGAGTCAGACCGCTCCCGGTAGCAGTGACAGTATTCCTTGAGAAGAATGCAGGAGCGATCAGACGTCTCAACTCCGAGAAGAAGGCACAAGGAGATGGTAAAGCTGAAGCCACTGACACAATTGAAGCAGCAAACGAAGAAGCCGACGACGACGAGATCCCAACAGCTGATACAGGCATGCTCTCCCTCCTAGACTTCCGGGAAAAGCTCCGCACCACCTTCGCAGAAGTCAAAGACGAAGAGAATACATGGCAGGACGTGGTAGAGAAGATCTGCGCATTCGGACCCCGACGAATAGGTCCGAATCTGCTCATCGATGTTACCCACAAGGGCACATGCCAGACGTTGTGAGCAGCCCATGCTAGATATTCGAGCCCAAATGCAGCTAATCCCGTATAGCCTCCAAGAAGCCCATGAAGCTGCCCAAGTACAACCCGAATCCACCGACTCTTCAAGCACTCATCCTTCCTCCCTCACACCCACCTCCTTCGCCGACAAGATCTCCTACGCCTTCCAACTCGCCACAGCCCAAGGTCCCATGTGCCACGAACCCATGCAAGGCGTAGCCGTCTTCCTCGAAGAAATCACAGTCGCAGCACCATCGGACGAAGAACCTCCCGCCCGCGACCAGCTAGGCCGGTTGACGGGTGAAGTCATAAAGACAGTCCGCGACTCCATCCGGCAAGGCTTCATGGACTGGTCTCCGCGCCTCATGCTCGCCATGTACAGCTGTGAGATCCAAGCTTCCAGTGAGACAATCCCCACATTCCCTCAAAAAAAAAACGATAGCAACCACTAACCCCATCCGTACCCCACGCAGCCGAAGTCCTCGGCCGCGTCTACGCAACCCTCTCCCGCCGCCGCGGCCACATCCTCACCGAATCCCTCAAAGAAGGCACGCCCTTCTACTCCATCCTCAGCCTCCTCCCCGTCGCCGAATCCTTCGGCTTCTCGGACGAGATCCGCAAACGCACGTCCGGCGCCGCGCAGCCGCAGCTTGTCTTCTCGGGCTTCGAGGTGCTGGACGAAGATCCGTTTTGGGTGCCGCAGACGGAGGAGGAGTTGGAGGATTTTGGCGAGAAAGGTTCGTTTTTGAGTCGCTGAGTCTGAGGTTTTCTTGGTTCCATCATTCGTGGATTTTAATTTCAACCTTGATAAAGATGGGTTTGCTGACGCTGAAACGTATCGCAGGAGATCGAGAGAGGGTGTCTAAGAGGTATGTGGATCAGGTGAGGTTGAGAAAAGGTATGGTGGTGCAGAGGAAGGTGGTGGGGGATGCGGAGAAGCAGAAGACGTTGAAGAGATGAGGGATGTGGTCGAAGTGTTTGAATGAATGCCGTGGACTTTGAATGCGGGACGAGCAGAAAGATGATGATTCAACTAGCACGAACATGATGAAAACCCAGAAGAAATGGCTGTATGGGTGAACTGTCTAAAATACAAGATAATCGCTCGAACATCACAGAAATGACCCCAAAAAACCATCGTAGAAGAACAAAAGGCGAATGAAATATCAAAACTCTGCCACAAGTAACGCTATCCTCCAAGAATCATCCCCTCGTAGTCCTCAACACACATAATCTACATCTCGCTCGCGCGAAATCTCTAGCTCATCAGGACAATGCACAGATGAATGGCCGTGATCGTACAAGGCTTGCGCCATTGTTCTAGTTGTTCGAACGATGCAGAACGTGACGCTTGAATGTGTGAACGCTATCCGGTCTCGCAAATAATCGTGATGGTAAAAACAAGACACAAGAATCAAATGGGAAAGTGCTGTGTTACGGTTTCCAAGTCGTGATTGATAGTATCGTAAAGGTCGATTTCCCGCGTAATCTCAATCGAGAAACCGAAAGGTCGTGGCAAAGTCTGTAAAGAAACGGCCTTTCGACAGCTATGGCGAAGTGGCCGATCGTGTTGTGGAGGAATGCGATAGTAGGTCAGGGCCATAGAGAAGGCTGGCCGTCACATGGAAGGAGGTTCTGTGGTTACCATCCTTTTCACGTCTGAAGAATGGCAGTCAGATTTCCACACGCATAGGACCCAGCGAAATAACATAATGAAACGCTTACCAAGGCGTAGGGGTTGATGGGGACTTCAAGAGGAAGGGTAAGCTCGTGGCACCGAGTGCAAAACATAGGCCCTGTGAACCGAGTCACGGCCACAAGCCATCCACGTATGGAAGTCATCGATAGATTCATCCTCGGGATACATTTCAAACACTGCCTGGGCAGCGTCTGCATATGTGTTCCAGATCCCCTTCGATGACGAGGCCACGCGCTGCGATAGCCTCTTCCTCACCACGAAGTACCAAAAGTATAATGTTTGCGTGAGCATTGAAACCCTTTCCGTGTACCGGCCTTTGACGTCGTCTCCGATGTTGGAGCTGATTCCAAAGACCGCCCACCAAGATATACGCCAACGTAGGCTGAATAAGATCGTGATGAGGTTGTGGGCGAGCGATGCGATCTCTGTGTCCGTAGACTTGTTTTTCGGTAGATCGTTGACCTCCTTCTGCAAGGTCCTGAACGCATTGAGCTCTAGCGCACGTAAGACGATACGGCAAAGATGCACTGCGAGACGTATGGAGCTTTGATCCTTTTCGTTGTCAACGGCCATGGGATGACAGGCGACACTGTTGAGTGGCAGATAGAAGTAGCTGTTCCTGCTGGGCATGTTGTTCCATTTGATTGACCGTTCCTTGAAAGCATTAAATAAGTGAATGGCTCAAATGACGGGAAGAAATCACGATTATTGCGAGTTTCATGACCTACCAGGGCACTAATTGATTGGTCAAAGTCGGCAACGCAATCCAGCCAGCCAGAGGCTTTCGATGTCTTGTGCTTGCTCAAATCGTCCAGCTCGCAGGAACCAGTCCTGTTGGCCACTTGTACTACTGACACCAGCTTGGTCAATTTGGCGAGATCGAGAGTGTATGAAGAGCGGGAGAAGTGCCGGACTCCAATGTTGTACCGAGATTCGCGAGTACGGAGGTTGTCGATAATGTCATCTAAATCGAACCCGCCTGGATATTGCAGGCACACCCTCTGGTCGTCGTCAATAGATCGAATACTAGCTGAACGTTGAACTATCAATGTTTAGTAGTCGTTGACGGATGGCTTTCGGCTCGTTGCACTTACAGACTGCATTGCAGGTTCCTGCCTCAATCATGTCCATGAACTTCGCTTTGTTACACGGCTGTCCCCAGGATCTCGCATTCGAATTCTTTTGGCAACCCTCGCAGGGCAAATCACCCTCGCACTAAACGTTATTCAGCAGAGTAAGAGGTGACCAACACTCATGACCGCACTTGCCGTTTGTTTCATCATCTTACATCTGATGCAGACAGTCCCATCTGATCTTTTCTGACCAGCAGCCAAGGCCGTTGCTCGGTCTAGATGTCCTTTGCGCCTTCCTCTGAGTGAATCCGTGGGAGAACTTCCCAAGCTATTGTCATGCTCTTGAATAACTTTCAAAGATCCAGACCTCGATCTTCTGGAAGGCTTGGTCTTGCTATTTTTCGTTCGCATTGAAAATCTTGCCTGCTTTGGGAAGCACATGGTTGGTTGGGAACGCGAAAGCGTGGACTGATGGCGTTCTGGGGTTCTGATAATTGGCACATAGTCAGGAAAGTGACCAGCTGTAGGTGGGAAGGACGAGGTGAGGTCAGCGTCGTAGCGTTTGCTGGATCCTGGGATCATGATAGCCCCCGGACAGTCTGGAAGTCTCTCGCTAGTAGCGTTATGGGCTCCGCATTGGTTGGCGGCTCTGTAGAGATGCAAAGCTGTCGAGTATTGCTTTCTCCCCATGCAATCTTGACCTAGTGGCTCACACCCAGCAATGGCTGAGCCGAAGACCCCACTTGCTGCGGCACTCAGGTCCCCCTGCTGCTGCCAGGATGGCTCATTGGCAGTCAGGTAATCCGGATCTTCACAGAACGTCTGCCTTGACTCACCCATCAGACCCCGACCAATGCTCTTATCAAGAAAATCCGATGTGTGTTCAACTCCTTTGCCCGCATGCTCTATTTCGCGACTCCCATCCTTGCAACGGCAAGGTGCGGCACACGGCTCGGTCGTAGACGAAATAAGACCACTTAATATGACAGACTCATTTGTTGACGACGAGGGGAAGCTTGATATAGATAATCCGAGGGATCCCCCGGCTTCAGACCAATTCTGCTTTTGTCCATCTTTGTAATCTTGGCCGAAGCGATTGGGTTGGGGCGTCCAAGAAGATCGACGAGTGCTATGTTGTATATCGCTAGAGTAGCTATTGATGCGTGTCTCCTGGGGAGATTGTAAATCATATAGCAACCTTACTTGTAGCGGGGATGGTTCATGATGACGATGAGATCCCTTGAATGAGCCAGGGGAGAAACCTGGTTCCAACCAGTTCGAAGGACATGGGGAGGGCGGTCCGTTCTGTTGCATGTGTGAGTCTCTGTAATCAAGCCCAGGGGCCGATGAGGCACCAGAGGCAAACGTTTGTAGGTTATCCCATGGCTCCCCGTCCCCTAGCGCAGAGGAGCCCGAGTACTGTGACAAGGAATTCGAATCGACTCCCCCTCTTCCTATAGCCCATACCCTTGCGGGAGCATTACAAGCCTCAGTAGCTTTGGTAGAGCTATGATTGGTTGTCAGCACATATTCGAGATAGTGACTTTGAAGCTAAGGTGAATGGCGTACTCGAGCCCCAGATCCTCCAATTCGAAGTCACCGAGTCCATACTCATCATGGTACGAACTACTCCACGCATTCAAATTATCATTTCCGCCATAGTCATATTCCGCCTGACCGCTAGCAATAGCGATGTCGTCCACTGCTGACGATGATTTTGCGTTAGAAGTAGAGGTAATGGGACGTGCTTTCAGATCGAGACAACTTGGGTCAATGGTGTACGGAAAGAAGTCGTCCTGCATAGCGTGCTGTCGAAAAATACTGCTCTGCAAAGATCAATATCTTGATCATTGAAGGTCTTTTTCCTGGAGACATTGTGCGGACTTTTATGGCCAAATCTCGGTCAAGTGCGTCAGAACCCAATCGCTAATGAGGCTGTCGAAGTATGACGCGTTGTCGGTTCACGTCAAAGCGATTCAGGCAACGAGGCTGCGTGCGAAACGTTGCTATAAGGGACTATACCATTAGTGGGGTAGAAATCAGCCCGTTCATTTGCCTGCACTCGCCGAAGATAGCCGTTTGACACAAAATTGCAAAGCTCATTTTAGCAAACACGTATGCTAGCAATCCAGCGATACATCCATGCTGTACTGACCACTTGTAACCTTTGTTGTTGATGATTCGTACAAGGTTTTGACGATACGCGGCTCTTCATTGCCCAACGCCCGGGTGGAGTAGGTTGCGGGCGTGCAGGAAGATCATATCGACTGCTGTACTGATCACGTGGGCATCCGTCATGACATTGCGCTGCGGATAACCTTCTCCCTCATCCTGGAACTCGAGACCCGCAGAATGTCAACCTGGTAGCGGATGGGTCAATCCCCATGATTGCTCCATGCGCCATGACAATCTGAAGTCATGTCTTTTCTTGCGCTCCATCCTCTTTCTAGGTAGGCTCAAGTCACGGGATTTTGGGCTTCCAGTGTCGGTCTATACCTTCTGCAGTGGATCCTGTAAGGTGAGGCTGCGTTTCGGGCGAGTCCGACACTAATGGTAGGTAGTAAGCGGCGGAGTCCGACATCTTTGCTATACACGGGATTCCTACCTTAGGTACCTCTGGAGGCTTTCTTGGAATAACGCTTGCTCCCCGTGGGTCACTTGTCAACCAGTAGATCATCAGAGGTGTCTTTAAGTTGACACATGGCGTTGTTGCGTCTGCTTCATAGCCATGATCATAGTGATCATGCGTCCAACAATTGAGAGACCCTCGCATTGATCAACGAGCGATCAATGCTCCCACGTCTAAGCACCAACACGAGACCTTTTAAGGCTATTGGAGATAGGGCAACGGGACTTCCAGCGGAAACGAAGTAACAAATCGTAATTGACAGACAGCGGCTAGTCGTAACGGAGACAAGGACCGTTGCGAAAGAAAGAAGGAAGTCATGTTTTAACAAAGGTCAGATTGTCGCGCACTTTCTCTGGGCGCATCGTTAGAATATGGCAGAGCGATACTCCGTGACTGCGGACACAGCGTCTTGGCATGACAGCAACATTGTCTTGAAAGCATTGGAATTTGCGCCGCATAGTGCCCTATTGTAATGTGCGATGAAATTTCTTTAAAGTTGACAGCAACAGCGCGAGAGAATTTACCCTCAACAAATAATTCCAGGTCATTTCTAGCCGAAGTTTCAGATTGATCAATGCAGATCTGTCCCTAAGCCGGCGGCGAAACTGGACCCTGGGAAAGCCACCCGCTTGCAACAACATGAACGATAAATCAGCCCATTGCCGATCTCTGCATATTCAGAACAGCCCTCCTCATTGCCCCCTCTGTTGCTGATCAGCTTTTGACAACGATCTATCTACTACTACTGTGGATTGACTCCGAGCATTTGGGTTGCCCGGACCTTAGTCAGTGAAAGTTCCTTTGCCATCTTGGAAAACGATGGCAGATGTTCTGCCGGCAAACCAGCGAACACTACTCACTGCTGAGCCACGAACTATACCTCAACCAATAGACACGAGACCGCCGCCTGCCGTTCCAACTAAAACGCTGCAAGTCAGCTCTGGCATCCGGAGCGGGCATCTTAGCCTCGATACGTTTTCCCCAGTGAACCAGAACGGGAGCTTTGCATTCGATCGGGTTCTCCGAAGTGGAGAGGTGAATAAGCGCACTCGAAAAACAAAGGTGAGCTTTGGGGCCTGGTTGTGTTTAAATTGGGCCTTACTGACGCTCGAGTTTTGCAGCAATGGAAACCCTTCTACCTCGTCCTTCGCCCCAACCTTCTCTCCCTCTACAAAGCCTCGACCGAAGAGCGCCTTCTCAAGCAGATCAGCCTCTCCGATCTAACAGCTGTGGCATACCTCAAAGATCCTAAGGGGAGACGGCAGAACGTCTTTGGACTATTCTCTCCATCCCGGAACTTCCATCTGCAAGCCAAAAGCGAGGCAGACGCTCGAGCATGGGTGGAACTTATCAAACACGAAGCGCGCGTTGACGAGGAAGATCATCAAATATATCCGGGTAGCCCGACGGCAGTGACGGCGCTTGGGAAACATCCAGAGCACACAGGTCACGATCGGTGGGACCATGAGCGACTGGGGTCGAGCTCGCCGGAGCCCCCGGAAGTCCCGCCTCGGCATTCGACCACTACGAGAGACGGTATAAGGATACCTGGTATAAGACGGTCCTCGGCGCATGAGCTTGAGTACTCAGGTGATGAGCTGGCTCACTACTCCGACTTCTCAGACACGCCTCCGCAAAGCTATAACCAAGCGCCGGCATTCGGATCCTTCCTCAAATCCAATCAGCGGGTCACTCCCGACCATAACACTCCATATGCGCCTGAGAAACGGGCGGCTACAGCCCGAAATGTCAGTCAAACAAGCGGCTTTCAGGTGGAACAGGATGAGGAAAGGGTGATATGGCATGGCTACTTGCTATGCCTCAAGACAAAAGGGGGCGTGAGACAATGGAAGAGATTATGGGTGGTGCTCAGGCCGAAGAACCTAGCGTTCTACAAGAACGATGAGGTGAGACATTGGTATTTATCGTCGATTGCGGTCCTAACCCATGATGCAGGAGTATGCAGCCAACCTTATTCTTCCTCTGTCAAACATCATCAATGCCGTGGAGATCGATCCGATCTCACGAAGCAAATCCCACTGCATGCAGATTATCGTGGAAGAAAAGAGCTACCGGTTCTGTGCGTCCAGTGAAGATACTCTCATGGAGTGGCTGGGAGCATTGAAGAGTCAGCTTGCCAGGAGGAAAGAGGCCAATGCGAGGAAGAACGTCCCTATCTGATACGGACATGGTGAGACGAATTATGATGACGACGTGGATCTTATTGGAACATGCTATTCACGATATATAATTTGCAGCGAATACCCAACTTCACATAACTAGAGACTACTCGTACTGACCACAAGTGAGTCCTCTCGCTTAGTAGCTTCGGGAGGTGGACTATTGCTCTTGGTGAAGGGCCAAGACGCTAAAATTTAGCGTTAGGACTCACTTGTGGTCAGCACGAGTACGTTTCCACCGATATCATGAAACTGCCCAGTAGCTTGCCCGGTGCAACCGATCACCACTAGACCGCATAGTCAACCCCATATGCACCTCCACTGCTCCAGCTACGTGCATACAACAGCCAAGCAAATCCCCAAACAAGCAGGTCCTTCCGAGTCATCCTTCAAATCCCTCCGTCGGCACGCCACGTTCATGCCAACCAGAGAAGCCCAATAAGCGGTCAGAGAAGCCCAATAATCGGTCGGTCATGCATCCAGCTGGATCAAGTACGTGCATACGACGATGAAGAAATAATCCCGAAAAGGTTAGAAAGGTGAGGAGCTAAAGGGCGGTAGATGAGCGGGCTTGGACGGGGAGGTTAGGGGAGATCGGGATGGTGCATACAGGTGTCATGCTTACGACATGTGGAGGTATGGATACTTTAGGTTGGAAGGAAGTGTGTACTGCATGCAACGTGCATGTGACGGTGGAGCCTAAGGACGGGGGATCATGGGATCTCCAGTGGGATTGCGCAGGCCGAAGCGTCAGGGCGAAGCGTGCAACGTGCATACGACAGTCGAAGGATGAAGCCTATTGGCAAGGCACCACGGTACCCAGTACTGGCAGCAGTGGCAGCCCAACGTGCATACGACGATGGAGGAATGAATCCGTAATCGGTTAGAGAAATGAGAACCTGTCCCTCACCCAGTCGTGCAGCACAACGTGCATACGACGATGAGGAATAAACCCGTATTAGGTTAGAGGGTTTGAAGGCTCAAGGACGGTGAAAGGCTAAGGATTAGGTAGAGCGGGGACCACGGATGGTGCAGACGCGACCACAAGTGAGTCCGCTCGCTTAGTAGCTTCGGGAGAAGCCACTAATCACCCACAATCCTGATCAGTCCATCTTGGCGAAAACCCAAATCTTCGCCTCGGGACTTGTATGTGGTTGGTTCAAGAAGTGTATTGCAGCATAACGTGCATACGACGACGAAGAATAAATACCCAACAACGGTTAACGGATTGGAAGAATTCACCTGCCTTACTTCTGGTCCAGTCCCAAGGGGTTAGCGTCCCGGAGCTTTCCATTTCCGTACCTCCGGGGTCTTGTTCTAGGGTTCTTAGGCCAGATGACTGGCACTTCCATAGATCAACAGCCGGGCTAGTTATGAGAAATATCTTGCTAGAAAAATTGTTAAGTTTTAGATATTCTATGCTTCTTAAGGCGAAAATAAGTTGTTAAAATTGATTGTTATAGAAGGGGAGGGCGTGGACCGGAAGTAAGTTTAGATCAGAAGTTAGTGGATTTTCTGAGGCTGAGGAGTGCGGGGACTTACATGGGATTCACGGGGAGGTCGGGATGCATACTGCAGCCCTTAACAACATGCAGCGTACATACGACGATGAAAAATAAATCCCAGAACGGCTAAAGGGTTGAGGCTAACGTACGAAGCGGATTTCTCGATCTGTGGAATGCAAACATGCATAAAGCGTGGAAGACTGAAACCGCAAATGGCTAGACCATCTGAAGGTCACAGCAAGGGACAGGATCTGGACTTTGACGGGAGTTCGGGATATCGCATGCTGCAGATTTGGTATTTCATCGCTGTTGGTACACCAATTTATTCTAGCGAATCCCGAGGCCGCTCGAGCGTGGAGTGCAAGATCTTCACGGGGACCTCGGGTTGTCCCATGTAGTCCGCAGATTTGATGTTGAGCTGTTAATAACGGAGTGTGTGAGTGCATACGACAGTGGAGGAATAAAAAGCCTGGATAGGCTAGACGGTCTCCAGAAAAGGGCGAAGTTGTCAGTACGTGCATACAACAACATAAGATGAAGGCCTGAACGGATTAGCCGATCTTCAAGGCCAATGGAAGGGATTTAGGGGGGCTCGAGTGGGAATATAGGATCTTCACGGGATTTAGGGAAGGTGCATGCTTGACACTGCAAGCTGCGACAGAAAGGCGAAATTGCAGTACGTGCATACAACAACAGAAGATGAAGGTTTGAATAGGTTAGACAATATTCAAGGCCGATGCTGCAGATTTTCCAAGATGCTGCAGTTTGAAATGCGGCGTGCATACAACGACGGGAAATACGGGGTCGGAACAGGAAAGTAAGGGAGACAGTCAAGCTGCAGTACGTGCATACAACAATAGAAAATGAAGGCCTAAACAGGTTAGCCGATCTTCAAGACCAGCGGACGGAATGTAGGCGACTCGAGTGGGATCTCCACGGGTAACCGGGAAGGTGCATGCACGATGCTGCAAGGCGCAAGGGAAACAGTCGAGCTGCAGTACGTGCATACAACAACAGACGATGAAGCCTCAAACAAGTTAGCCAATCTTCAAGGCGACTCGAGTGGGATCTTCACGGGAATTCCGGGAAGGTGCATGCTCGATGCTGCAGATCTTCTAAGATGCTGCAGTCTGAAATACGGCGCTATGGGGCTCGGAACAGGGCGGAAGAGTAGAATCGCACGGAAAGTATTGCTAGAATAAGGGAGGAGAAGATCATCAGGGGAGATCGGGATATGATACGACGTGCATACAACAACAGAGGAATAAAAGCCGGAATAGGTCGAGTTGTACGAGGATTTTCAAATCGTATCAACCAGCTTAATCGGCGTCCCACTCCTACTCGCTAACGCACCTATGGGAAAGCGAGTACTCAGTGCCAAAGTATTTTCTTCCATCCACCAGCTGCCTCAAATCAAGCGGGGACCACGGGATCCCTTCATGAGGGGGAAGTCGGGAACGTGCATGCCTTGGCCACATGATCTGAAATGCTGCAAGCTGATGCGGAGTGGTGTCAAGCCAACAACGTGCATACGACAACCAAATCCTCAAAGTCCTAAAGGGGTTAAAACTAACGAGTTGTATGTATCAGAGAGCTTGCCTACATACATACTTTTTCATCCGGAATCTACGATATAGCGAGATCTCGGCCCTGGTATGCTACAGATCTGGTAACGGGGCACGGACGCGGGGGGTTACACTTACACTTACAGCGTGTATACCATAGACAAGATGGAAGGATCGGCACTCTTAGAACGGGCTAGATCGCTGGGAAATCAGGGAGGTGGAGGTTGATCTTGCTGGCTTCTTCATGCGGAGTTGCTTGACGGCGTGTAGGCGTGCATACGACAGTTTGTATATCATTCCGATATGGGTAGGATTGATATGTGGCTTATGGTAATGTAATGTAGTACGAATGTTTCTATGTGCACAAGGCAGCAGAGCGATCTTCCCGAGAATATGTGGCTATCTGGGTTTTTTGGGGAAGGGCTTCACTCGTCCTCTTCGACATACTATGGAAGCGCATCCATTGGTGGAGCTCACTCGTTGTCGGTAAGAGGAGCGCAATGGGAATTCTCCTTCCCTGATGACACACATAGAAGATTTGACAGGAGATGAGGTCAGTTCGACGTGATTAGCAACAGGCTTTCAGCCAAGGTACAGATGATAAGTTTTCTGCCAGCGGTGTCGCCGGTCTAAATCCTGCCTGCTTCTCCACATCGGTCCAGCCAAAGAACCGTGACGCAGGTTGAGGTTAGGACTTTACCCTTGGAGCCTTGGTTGTAGGTTTTTTTCATTGGAGTGAACGGGGTTCTGATAGGTGCATGATCATGATCATGAGATCACCCATTATGATCATTTCCAACGGTCACAAGGATGCGATGACAACCTACTGAAAAACGTCTCCAACGGCTTCAGCGCTATCTCTTGATCTGCATGACCAACTTTCGGCTTGCGCCTAGAAGTTGCAGTAAGCGACATGAAGACGACAGTGAAAAAGCAAGGCTATAGGTGCAAAAGCTTACCAAGGAAACGAGCCTGGCCTATTTTCCGCCCTCGAGCACACATGCCATCTAGCGCAATCGCGGCAGCCCATAAGTCGTACCACGAAGCTTTGTCGTCCGGGGCAGTGGTGTCTATGGTTATCGTGCATCCGCCGCTCGCTGATAGAGTCGTGCTCAGCTAGCATCAGGGAGAACAAATTAGAGAGAAACACATACGCTCAGTCAGAGTCTGGGGAAGGTGCTCCTCCACGCCCACTATACCGACGGCTCCAAAGGAAGTCTCTTCAGTCGATGCTCTCATGGTGTCTAGGATCGTCTGACAGGCTCCGGAATCCGGGCGTTTTGATGAAGGAGCGCCCGAACACCTTATGAAAGGTGGTTGGTAGGCCTGCACCGTGAGCTGGAAGTTCGCTTGGTCTCCTATAAACTTTCATGAATATATCATTTTGATAGGATCGGATTTTGCTTAGAAAGCCCACCAATTCTTGTGGCTCGACCGCCGAAGGGAGGCTCCGCTATATCTATGCAGTGTTCCTGGATGAAGATCCCTGCTGTAAGGATGTCATTTGCCTCAACTCTTGAATAAATTCCTGTTTGACCGTAATCAACAATGCACTGTCCATCCGCTGTAATCACCGTCAGACATGTTCGGCTCCAAGACAGTAGCTATTACAGCTTATGAAGCGCTTCGGAAGCGAGACATCCCAATGACCCAGACCACGAGGTCCGATGCTAAGCTTCGGATTCCGTATGATAGTGGCGGGATCGTTGGGTATCTGAGAAATGGCTTCCCGGCAGCTAGCAGCAGGGGGCCGACCGAATATATTATCATCGCAGACGACCAGTGGTATTGCCGTGAGCGTCGAGCCAAGTAGTGGCAATGCGGCACTAGTAGCAGCGTTTGTCGACTCCGAAGTGTTGGTGATGGTCGGGATTAAGGAGGAATTCAACCCCAGTATCAAGCTGTTCGGAACATGAGGAGGGTTGAGGGCTATTGACACCACAAGAACGGACAGCAAGCAAGGAAGCGTCAGGTAATAAGAGAATGACTGCATCAACAGAGAGTATGCCTAGCCTAGCAAATATTGCAGATCCGAGGGCAATGCCCGAAACAGAATCCTACCGTAGAGCAGATGGTTAGATTGCCTCACCACAACAATGGTTCAGATTTCTTGGAGGTAGGAAGCCCATATCAGGGTCCCTTACCGTTTACAGCCTCGATCGCAAAGCCTTTGACCCGCGAGCATGGTAGGCGATGGATACGGCTAAGCTGCAGAAGGCCTGCGATCATGCTATTGGCGCCAGACTCATGATCAAGACTGGACGGCTCTTAGGGACCGCTTATAACCTGAGATGGCGACGGCAACCGCACGAGTACCAGTAACAAGCGGAACAGACGGCAGTCATGGAACGTGTGTGATACTAGCCAATTGCGAGGAATTGCTTACGATGATCATGGCAATCCGACCACGATCTTCCTCATTAGAGACACGGAGTTTGCTCGATGAAACGCCATGTTGGTAGGCGCCTGGACCTTGTGACCGTTTCAGAGCTGATATTGAATATCTCGATCTGCGTCTCCGTCCTTGGCCTGAAGCTGCCTTGGATCATGAACTTCGACGCCGATTGAGCTACTTTTGAGCCATACTGTTGTATAGAAGCTGCCGCTTGACCTTGCGGCTCCCGCGAGTCTTTATGGAGTGTTACATATTGCGATCATCACCAGTCATTCTTTATTGCTTCCCATTGCTTGAAGTTCATCCGACTTTACGTATAGTAAATATCTACGGAGTAGGCGTGGAAGTATCCACTAGAATAGTGCAGAAAACCTTGGTACCTATTCTAAGGTAAGTTTGGCCGGTAAGTCGGCTTCGGGCCGGAAACCCCAGCTGAGACTCCCGAGACTAAGAAATCTAGCGTCTCCTCTGAGAGCGACAAACCTCAGGTTCTTTGCCAAGTGCGTGAGATTACCCACTTGCTGATTTTCTACAGCAACGACCACCAAAATCAAAGTCGGAAGAAAAGTTCTTGGATTTTTTAGGTTCGTTCGTTTCGGCCCAACGAAGCTTCGAGCACCTACTCCTAATCCGCATCTGGGTTCCTATTGAGTCGGTGATGCATCATCCTTTCTTGTTTCATTTATAGTTACCTTTGATATCTCGAGTAGTTCACGTTCACGAACCCACCGCTAGGCTTGCTGAAGATCCTTGACGGCCGGGACTGCGGCTATACAGTGAAATATGGGGGAAAATTTGGAGTATTTCCTCAACCATGAATTCACCCATATCATCGTCGGTGGTGGCACTGCAGGTCTTGTCGTAGCGGCACGGTTAGCCGAGAACCCCAATATAGTCGTTGGTATACTGGAGGCAGGTCCTTCCGCTTTCGATGATCCAATCATCAATGTTCCCGGCCGCTTCGGAGAATCTTTGGGCTCCAAATATGATTGGCAATTTGAGACTACAAAGCAGGCTGGGCTGAACGGCAAAAGTCTGACGTTCAATAGAGGAAAAGTTTTGGGTGGGAGTAGTGCATTGAACTTCATGACCTGGAATCGCGGGTGTGCTGAGGACTACGATGCATGGGAGGAGCTGGGCGCGAAGGGATGGGGTTGGAATGCTCTCTTGTAGGCTAATCATTCTCTCATTGCATGCGATCTTGCAATGCTCTCGACCGCTTCTCCATATTTCATTGTGATTACAGGTAGCATGCTGAGCACAGGACTGAACAAAAAATAGACCGTTCTTCATGAGGAGCGAGAAATTTCACAACCCAGGAGCTGATCATAATGCCCAACATGAGTCGCATTTCGATCCCAATTACCATGGTACAGGTGGCCCACTCGACACTGTATATTCGGTCACATATGGCGCCTCTCATCAACATTGGCACAAAACAATGCATGAGCTTGGCATCCACACCAATTCCAGCCATTTCTCCGGATCAAACGTTGGCTGCTGGACGTCACTGACAGGTGTGACTCCGGGAAAGCGCGAAAGATGCTATTCGGCGAATGCATACTATAGGCCAAACAGTGGCAGGAAGAATTTGGCGCTGCTCACGGAGGCGGTTGTACGAGAGATTGTGCTTCAGAAAGAGAAGAGTGAGTGGGTCACAAAAGGTATAAGGTTCACCCACGGAGGTCGAGAACACATAGTCAAGACAGAGCGAGAAGTAATTATTTGTGCTGGAAGTGTGCAATCACCTCAGCTCCTTGAGTTGTCAGGCATTGGCAACCCAGAGATACTTAAGGCTGCTGGTATCGAACTCAAAGTAGACAACCCAAACGTGGGAGAAAATCTCCAAGAGCACATGAGTGAGTTTTCTTTGTTGGTCTACCCGATAGTCTAAAGTCAAAGGCTTACATAGTCACAAGTGACCGCCATGGTCTTCGAAATCGACAACTCCATAGTGACACCCGAAGACCTACGCACAGATCCACTCCTCGCCGAAGCCGCAGACAAGGAATACGTCCTCAAACAATCCGGTCCCCGCACCGCCATTCCATCATCAGTAACCTACATCCCATTCTCGCACTTCATCTCCCCAGCAAAGCTCAAATCCCTTGGCTCTAGCATCATCGACCAATCGACAGCCAAATCCACACCCGCCGACAAAATTCTCGTAGAACGCCTTTCCTCAGACAAGCGACTTGGGCAGATTGAATTCAACTTCGATGCCAGTAACTACAGCCCCTACTTCAAATCACTGTCAGGGAGGAAGTACGCGACCATGTTGATGATGCTACAATATCCGTTCACTAAGGGATCAATCCACCTTCCAGCTATGAAAGACGGGATAAAGGTGACCTCGGACGACATGCCCGTCATCGATCCCAGATACTACCAAGGCCCAGGTGGTGAAGTAGATTTCAAGGTAATGGTAGAAAGCCAGAAATTTGCGAATCGGATCTGCCAAACCATGCCTCTAGCAGGCATTATCGTGAAGCGTGTCTTTCCACCCAGCGAAGCAGAGGGCGAGGATTACGATTTCACGGATTGGGTAAGGGACTCCACTATTACGGATTGGCATCCTGTCGGTACCTGCGCGATGGGTGGTACGGCAGCCAAGGATGGGTATGTGGTTGATGAGCGGTTGAGGGTGTATGGGGTCAAGGGACTGAGGGTGTGTGATGCAAGCATCATGCCGCTGCAGATCAGCGCCCATTTGCAGGCTACGGTGTATGCTATTGGTGAGAAAGGGGCCAGCTTGATTCTGGAAGACTGGGAACGAAATACTTCTGCGAATTGATATCACTAGGGATATCTTGGTAGACCTCTGATTGCATAAGTATTATACACGAAGAGCTCATCGCGCTGGTGCCGGCGTAGTCATAATTAAGTTTCGCTGCTGCAGTGTGAACTCTGTTTCTGATACGCCTAAGACTTACGGCTGCTAACGTAGATGTAGATCAAAGCAATCAAGGGTGCCGTATCTGTGAGAGGAATAGCCGATGTAAAGTTCGCATTCGTCTTGTCGTTTGCTCCGCACGGGATGAGGACATTGCTTCACAGTATACAAAGCCCCTTGGTCCTTTTACCAGACCACATATCATTTATTCGGACTCGGATGCTCAATTGTGTAAAAGGGATTAGAGGGCTAGACTGTATATTCGATACAGTATAATCGTCCGGAGCCGTTGACTCCCATAAGATCTTTCAACTCCTTGGATAATTGCAGGATGAGCTGAAGGCTCAAGTCTAGGAAATAAAGGGGAGAATCATGTCTCGCGTAGTCTATCAAGCAGATTGGTACGGACAAAAGCAAAGATCGATGTCGAGTTTTACATTTTATAAAGCATATCAGCGACATTTGTGTATGGGCAGGTTTTGCCCAAAAACTCTGCCATACAGAAGCAAAGCGCGCATGAAACAGACTTACTATAGCATCGCAGTACATGTGTAGTGCAAGCAGTTGCCATTTGAGGGCGAGGGTATTGACGTCAAATTTGCTAGTCGAGGAATAGTCTTGTTGATAATATATGCATGACTTGTCCAGGGTCTTTGGTCATTGTGGTACGGGTGCATCAGTCCTCCAAAGGCCCGTCATGAGAGTTTTGGTTTGTTGATATGCACCCGCCTATTCTATCAAGATAATGACAATCTTCGACGCAATCCCCAGGAAATTAAGCTTCTTGAGCTAACATTAGCGGCGGCCACTAGAATAGTACCCGCCATGTCTTGCATAAGGTAAGGTAAATAGCTTCCGATAAAATCTGATTATCATCATTAATCGCCCACGCAGAAGTCACATTGATCAGAGTCTGGGTGGATTAAATTTGGTAGCAGCGTTTTATTGAAGTTTTAGAGTACTTTTTACAATTTCATCAACATACAGCAGACCAAAACAATCTTTCTCGGATCTAAAATCTTGCCAGAGCACATCAAGATGAGAGCCATAACGGTTTCCTCGTGCAACTTAAATCAATGGGCTCTTGACTTTGTGGGCAATAAAGAACGTATCCTCGAAGCAGTCAGAAGAGCGAAGAAAGACTGCTCCTCGCTTATCATCACCCCAGAATTGTCCATCACTGGGTATGGTTGTCTAGATGCGTTTCTTGAGAAGGACACTACATCTCATTCCTGGGAAGTTTTGAAAGATCTGGTTGAGCACGATGATTCTCAGGGTATACTGTTGGACGTTGGAATGCCTGTAATGCATAGAGGATGCCTGTACAATTGCCGTGTTCTTGTAAGGAACAGGAAAATCCTCTATATTCGACCAAAGATGTCCATGGCCAACGATGGGCTTTTCAGAGAGATGCGGTACTTCACGCCGTGGCAAGGGAGGGGAAAGTGGACATACCATACTCTGCCGAAGAGCTTGAAAGAGCTGGGAGACCATGGACGTGTGAGGTTCGGTGACTGTGTTCTGGAAACCAATGATACAAAGATTGGCATAGAGATGTGCGAAGAGCTTTTTACCCCTGACAATCCCAGCACGCATCTTGCTTTGGATGGTGTAAGTTAAGAGTCATCTCCCCTAGTGAAAAATGTTCTCTATTGCATTACATGTCTTACCGGTGTCGACCCATGAGAATCACTGAAGTAGAGAAATTCTAATTTCAAACAACTTGCAGGTTGAGATAATTTGTAACTCCTCAGCCTCCCACTGGCAGCTAAGGAAACTCTCCGACCGGCTCCGATTGATACAAGGGAGTGGCAAAAAGAATGGTTCTCTTTATCTGTGAGTGTTCCTCAGCCCGTGACCTTTGCTCCGGTACCGATCCCTCAATCGAATAGTTTGTCTTCGGAGTCGTTGATATTTCGATTAAAGCGCAAAGCTCCAATGCTCTATTCAGAAAGCTAAACATTAAGTATGAAAAAGGTACTCAAATCACCAAGGTTGTGATGGCGATGGCCGCCAATACTTCGATGGCTGCGCTCTCATCGCTCTTAATGGGGAGATCATAAGCCAAGCCTCGCAATTCTCTTTGGACGACGTTGAAGTCATCTCGGCAACCGTGGACTTGGATGAGATATGGGACAAATGGTATCAGCCAGCCAGAAGGATGCAAGCCTCTTCGGAGCCCGCCTACGACCCAATCTTTCTCGCCGTAAGTTTAACGACAGCTGGCGATGCACTGCCCGGTCTCCGACTTTCACCGGTTAAACAAGCGATCATCGTCAAGCCCGAAGAAGAGATCGGCTTGGCTGCAGGCTGTTGGATCTGGGATTACCTCCGACGAAGTAGCCAGGCAGGAGTATTTCTTCCCTTGTCGGGTGGCATAGATTCTTGTGCGACGGCAGTGATATTCTTCTCCACGGCGAGGCTGGTCTTCGCTGCCGTTCAAGCTGGTAACGAACAGGTTATCAAAGATGTTCGGCGTATAGCTGGGGAGCTTGAAGACTCGACCTGGCTCCCCCTGAATGCCCATGACATCTGCAACCGACTGCTTCACACATGGTGCGTCTATAGTTAACTTTTATAATACATCTCGACAGATCATCACTGACTTTGGCGGGGTTGCGGATAGCTTCATGGGCACAAGTAACAGTAGCCATGAAACCAAAGGCCGCGCAAAAGATTTAGCTGACGCAATCGGCTCGTAAGTTCGCCACGGTGCTTCTCACTTTCCTTGGGCTAATTGAGAGTAGATATCACATTGGCCTAAATATGGATCTGATCGTGCGAAGCTTTACGACACTCTTCGTGCGTACCCCTGAATGACCCACGCCACGTACATCCTCTGCCTAAGCAATCTACACTGGGAGACAAAGCTGATTGAAAGATCGCACAGACCTCGCTTTTTGGGCTCAAACTGAGGTTCAAAACCGAAGGCGGTACCAATCAAGAAGGGTTGGCCCTGCAGAACATACAAAGTCGGTCGCGCATGGTGCTGGCATATTTGCTCGCTAGCACACTGACCATTGTCCGGAATCGGAAAGGCGGTGGTAATTTGCTCGTACGCTATCCCTCCGATCGTTGCTTACCAGATTCATCCTGTGACCGAATCTGATCCTTGATCGGCGGCAAGCTGACTATGACTGCACAGGTATTGGGCTCCGCCAACGTCGACGAATGCCTCCGTGGCTATCTGACCAAATACGACTGTTCATCCGCAGACATCAACCCCATAGGAGGCATCTCCAAAAAAGACCTATCCAGATTCCTCCGCTTCGCCGAGGACGAATACAACCTAGGGGTTCTCGAATCATTCCTGAAAGCCACCCCAACTGCCGAACTCGAACCCATCAGCGTAGAATACGTGCAGAGCGATGAACAAGATATGGGATGTACCTACGAAGAGCTGGGACTATTTGGACGTCTTAGGAAGATTGAAAAGTTGGGCCCGTTCAGCATGTGGCAGAAGCTGTGTGCCATTTGGCCTGATAAAACGCCTCGATACTGTTATGAAAGGACTCGCTTCCTTTGGCATTACTTTGGCATCAATGTAAGTGCTCCCGGACCCCTCCGTTCTCCAGGCATCATGCTTGCTTGCACAAAAACCGCTAGAATAACTACTCTTCCCCTTCATCTAAATACTCAATGACTGCCCACGAGATAACAACGCTGACCTCGAGCTTTCGCAGCGTCATAAACAAGAAGTCCTCACCCCATCTCTGCACGCAGAGACATATTCGCCAGACTCAAATCGCTACGATCTTCTGCCCTTTTTGAGACCGCCGCTCACGTGGGCATACAATAAGATTGAGAGGGCGGTGAGTGAGGCGGAGCAGCGACGATAGCTTTTCGCATAGATTATTCTGGGGGTTGGGGCCGAGAAGATGCTTGAGATGGAGGCCGTGTACGAGGTGTGGCTCCTGCGTGCGTTGCTGTGATACCCATATAGGCTCTGTTGGAGCTTGGTCTCTTGGCTGAGAGGAGCAGTTTGGTACCGTTGATAAATCTTCATGAGGAACGTGGCCATTTCAGCGGACGATTCATGAGACAACGAGACACTGTAAGGTACGATACGTGATATACCATGTGCCTGACTAGATGCATAAATCGAATCTCGTCTACGAAGACCCAACTCAGTATCTCCCACAAGCATCATCCTCTAATACTATAAACCTGTAATCCATAGATCAGATCGTAACCAAAGCCATCAGCACCATCCGCCCCTCCCCACACCACCATCACTTCCTCCTCTCCTTCTCCTTCCCCAACAAACTCCTCGCCGGCTCCCTCAGCCAGATCTCAGGCCCCATAGCACCCTGCCCATCCTTCTCCACAATACCCTCAATCTGCTTCGCCACACCACGATTCGAACTCACAGTCGTAATGCCGCAAATCCAGCCATGCATGAAGACGCTCCTGTTGATATCCGTCAATTGTTCTGCGACCCGTGCCGCTACCAATGGCAGCGTGCCAGCTTTTATCGCTGATTGGATGTCTGCATCGGATACTGTTGCGTTTACGATACGGATGGGAAGACGCCATGTTTTTGGGACGGTGTAGTCGGTGAACTCTGCGAAAGCCATTTGTAGCGATTTTTGCGTTTGCTTGTCTTGGTCCTGACCGTCATTTGCGAGTAAGATGTTGGTCCTCGCTCGCTCCTTGGGCATTCCGATGGTATCTACAATCTCTTTCATCCGCTTTGCTGCTTCTTGTGTACACACCAGATCCTTGTCTGCCATGGCTGGCCACAGACTTGACGGTAGAAGGTGATCCCTCGTCTCGATCTCGATCTGCTTCGAGATTGCTGCGTTGTACCCCGGCAGTATCGGATGGTTGGCTGAATGTGATAGGTCCGATACGAGGGCGAGGAGTATGGTGCAATCGACATTGAGAGTGTCCGTCAGCGGTGGGTGTGGAGATGGCAGAAGATTTGGAAAGACGTCTGTGTTGAGGTCCGCCAAGGGAGTGGGCTGGGATCCTAAGTCAACGATAGCGCCGGTGGAGCGTATTCGAGCAAGGACGGGGAGAAGTTCATGAGGAGGCTCGGACGAGATCTTGGGAAGGACGAATCGGACCTGAGGGTGTTTGTAGTGTATGCGGTGGGCATTTGCGGCTCGTGAAAGGTCGTCTGCCACTTTGACCAGTTCTATTCTGTCGAGGTCGTCGTCCTTATTTTGGTCCGTACCACCGTTGGTTGTGCCATTGACTGTGGGGTGGTCGTCCTCTACTTCCTCTTCACTAGCTGAAGAGTCTGCGGCTTCCCATTGTGCCTTTGCAATCTCGAATTTAAGGCGATCTTCTGCGATCGTAGAGACTTTGATCCACTCTTCCCCATCCGAAACGACTATATCCACCAATGCACATCTTTTCTCCGCTGCCTTTTTAGAATTATGTGTTGGGTGGTGATCCCAATAGAATCGTTTGTTGAACGTCACCAAACCTTTGCTGAGTTTGGCCGTCTCCCATATTGCAGAGTAGAAAGGAAGGTTGGAGGAGCGTAGTGTGTGGATAGTTTTCTCGGCGGTGAGGTCTGCTTCTGCTAGCTATGGACATCAACACTTTAAACGTCGTGGCAAGCATAGGGTCGGGTACCTTTTGGAGGGACTTAAGTTCAGTTCCCACAGACGTGTGAAATCTGCGTATGTCCACGACAGGCTCCTGTTCTGTCCTCCGCTCTTCCACAAATGCTCGAAATGCTTCGAGTTCGTTGAGGAGAGTCTTACATCTTGCGAGCAAGTCCTCGGCCAAAGCAGTGCCATCTGGGATACTTTGAAAATCATCTCTGTTTTCGTCGGTCATTGCTAATGAATAGTCGAACTCCTGAACAGCCACGGAGAAAATCTAAATTGTCTATTAGGCGCATGACAGCAGAAATCCTACCCCTAACACCCATCATATCGTACTTTCTATAGAAGAGTTTACCCCCTTCTGGTCTAAACTTACTTTTAGTCCACACCCTCTTATATTATAATAGCCGACTGTTTCAGCTTATTTTTCCTATAAATACTATAGAAAACCTTAGATTAAATAGATCTTATAGTAAAATATTTTATAAAATAAGCCTAGTTTAGCATCTATAATAGCGAACGTTAGTAGGCTTAAGGGTAACCTAGTACGCTAGAGCTGAACCCGGAGCTCCGGAGTCTCGAAAGTTCTGGGCCGCTAGCCACTTAGGGCTGGACCAGAAGTAAGTTTAGACCAGAAGGGTGAACTCTTCTAAGCCTAAATCTCGACACTCTCAATCCACAGCTGAGATGCCCTGTCTACCAACAGCCCAATCCTTCCTCGAACAGTCCCGCCTTCTCATCTCCGCCCGCCCCACAACCGCACGTCGCTCCTTCCCATTTTCTCCCCGGTCACGCACTAACCTCCGCGAAACCAGACAAGGATATCAACCAAATACACCATCCCAAACCCCAATCCTTCCCCCTCAAAATACAAGTACTCGAAAGCGAAACGCCCTCCCTCACCAGCGCCTACCGCCTCTCCTCCATCTGACTCTCAACAGCAACAGCAGTCCATGAAAGCCACACTCACGCTCAAGACTTACGACCCTGTCTCGGGCACATGTCTCAAGTATCAAACCGATAGAGCTGCGGAGGTAGGGAGACTGGTGGCTGCGTTGGGAAATTGTGGGAGGGTCATGGCTGCGTTGCCGGAAAAGGAGGAGGGGAGCATGGAGGTGGATGAGGTGGTGAAGGAAGAGGTGGAAGTGAAGGCACCGGAGCCACTGGGCAAGGTCAAAACGGCGCAGAAGGAGGCCAAAGGCGGGCAAGGGACTGGGAGGGAAGGTGAGAAGGGTAGCGGCGGGAAGAAAAAGAAGGGGAGGAGATGAATCGATTTCAATCGGTGTACGGCTGGACATTTACGTGATATTTCAGATCTCTTAGAATGTCTCGCCGAAATTTTGCTACCTTAGCATCGAAGTTACCAGCCCCAACGCCTCTGCTGATGCTACATACCGGTTCCATCGAGATCGAAAAGAAAAAGACGATAAAGGTTGATGGAGAAGCCAGGGACGGTGGCATCATCAATCATTCTTGCCTGCCAGCCTCGTCCTCTCTACTGAGTTTCGCGGCGACTCTTCATCCTCGGACCACTTGTCCCCGTCTTCCCCCACAGCAAATATTGTCTCACCATCTAGTGACTGCCTCGGAGGATGGCTATCATTCATAGGCTTTGGTGGGACAGGCGATAGCTGCCCCTTGGCGCCGTCGTGCATCCCATCTGGGGACCGGGCGTCTTCCTCATCCAAGGAGCCTCCAAAAGATGCAATTTCGAATCCCTCGTCATCTTGGGCAAGCTATGGGAATTTAGCGCTGGTATGATATTCAGGTGCGGAGTAATTCTTACCTCATCGCTCATGGCGAATCTTCTGTTATTTGCCGTTGGCCGCCAGAGGTATGCAACAAAGGCAATGTCCACAAGATAGACGATGTTCAACCATCCAACAAGAATAAACCATCTCGTCTTCCAATGGTCCGGTACAAAGCTTGGGTCGCTTCTCCCAACGAAACTGAATGAATTCAGAAAGAAAAAGCCGAATATGACCACAATACTTCCCAGAATGCACCACCATAGCTTTTTATACATCATGGCCTTGACGTGCTGTTTTCGTTCTAATAAATCCTTCATAGTAAGATTGAGGGAGTTGAGCGTCCAAACGTAGAAGGCTGTTAATGTCGCCGCTAACGGTAAGATGACCAAAAGAACGAGCGGTCCCGCGTTGTCAGGCGTGATCGTCAAGTCAGCCACGGCGTATATAACCCCAAACACGAAGTGTGTCACTGCGAGACCGCGGATATACCACATTAGCTTGCCGAGACTTGGCTTGACAACACCGTAGCCCATACAAACGATGAGTAGAAGAAAGAAAGAGAAGGAGTTCCGTCCCGCGTTGAGGATAGCCACAATGATCAGGAGAAATTTGGCGAGGGCATTGTTTCCATGGTTGTTATTATAGTCGTAGAAGCCCCAGGTCATCAGCTGCTCCACTATGAGGAATACTATGATAGCTGTAATGTAGTTCTGAACCGGTAATATGTCGTGGCGGTTTTGTACGTATAGAAAGCCCCAAAAGACTCCCATGACCGCGTACACAATGGTCAAGCCCCCATAGAATGGAAGCTTCGCAATTTGAGCTGCCTGAAGCTCTCCATATGCATTCCTGAACTCAATCGCCGCTTTGTAATCGTCACCGGAGAAGGCCCAGGTGGCGACACAATAATAGCCTGTTTTCTTTATCGGGTACTTCAGTGGTTGCGGGTCCTTCAAATGGATCACTGCTGTGATGACAGGGTTCGTAGATCCATCTGTCACATTCGGGCTCAAAATATATTCGCCAACATGTTCGGAGTTGCAGAATTGCGATTTGACGGCTTCATCATCGCATATGTAAGCTTTCTTAAATAGCCCTTCCGTTAGTACTAATGGTTGAACGTCCAGAATTGCTCCGTACCTTCGAGGCTTCTTCTGACGGCCACACCCCAACTAGGTCCTCATCCTTCCACTCGAAAATGACGATGCTAACGAGGGGGTCTTGGTCGCCTTCAGGAGTCGTCTTAACAAACACAGCTTCTATAAATGGGTCCGTATCTCCACCCCATGCTGTTTTGCTGTACATGCCATTGCATTGTCGCCGATTTTGCTCCTTCTGTGTCTGCAGTAACTTTAGCCCTTTCTCATCACCTCAGAAAGGCTTTGCACGTACAATCTTCACTTCTTCAGCAAGGACACGGGGCGTCAAAAGCGTAAGCCCAAGCAGAGCTACAAGCCACGTCTTCATATTCGAGGGCACCAAGATAGACGAGAGCGAGCTGCGAATGAGCCAGAGCCAGTGCAGAGCTCATAAGGTCAACATCCCACGAGGACAAGGTTGTGTTGTCAAAAGCAGAGCTGTAGCCTAGCATAGCTCGTTGACGTGAAGCTGCGGAAGGCAGAGAAGTGCCAAGCCTTCCGCGTAGTAGAAGAGTTCACCTAAACTTACTTCTGGTCTAGCTCTAAGTGGCTAGCCGCCCGGAACTTTCGAGACTCCGGAGCCCTAGGTCTAGCTCCAGCGTGCTAGGTTACCCCTAGGCCTACTAGCGTTCGCTATTATAGATGCTTAACTAGGCTTATTTTATAAAATATTTTACTATAGGATCTGTTCGGTCTGAGGTTTTTTATAGTACTTATAGTAAAAATAAGCTGAAATAGTCGGCCGTTATAGCATAAGAGGGCGTGGACCAGAAGTAAGTTTAGACCAGAAGGGGTGAACTCTTCTAGCCAGCTTACCTACTTTCATCTCCTCCAAACACAGCATCATTAGTCAAAGCCGCCGTATGATTCAACGTTATGGAATTGACAATTCCGTATCTGGGAGGGTTGTGGATCACATCAACCATGTTCCAAATTACTCGCTCGTCGCCATTACGGTTCCAACTAGCTTTAAGATATAGTTCTTCTAGAGTCGAGGAAGTAAATGGTGGCCGAAGTGTCCCAATCCTGAGGAGATCTGCTATAACGCCAGCCACTAACGGAGCAGCTACCGTTACATTAGTAGAGGTCTATTAACCCATCGTTCAATTACTTACAGAATGAGGTCCCAGTGTCAACTCGAGAGGCGGTCTTTGAATTCACGTCTGCACAATGAATATCGGTGCCGGGAGCGAACAATGCTCTGTTGGAACGTAAGGATGGCAATTTCCCTGGGCGCTGAGATTCTTTGTTTCGGTGACCATCATTATCACAATTTCCAACCACAACAAGCGGTAGATCATCACGTTGAGCGAAAACAGCAGGGGCTTTGTCGGAGAGAAGTCGCAGATTGCCAGCTGCATCGCGTTCCAACGTATCGTTACCTGCGCTGACGACGACAGGCACACCCAAAGACACCAATTCAGTGAGATCTTTCAACATATCTTTCCAAAACCGAGAATACGGAGTCGGTGATGGAGGCATGGGATAATCGCTACCCCACGATATGCTGACCACACTTGTTGTCTGACGCTGGTGGGAAACAATGTGATCATAGATGGTGTTGGTGATTTCACCCATTGACCCTTCAGTATAATCGGGCATCTTGACTACAACAAGCGTAGAATGTTTGGAGGCTCCGTAGACATTGCCGACGGCTTTCGAGGCTGAGCACGTACTATGGCCATTTCCATCAGACGATTCGGTTTCTGTGTCTTGCCTCTCGTTTATGGCCATTCTAGTGTAGACCCATTCGACCCGCCGATCCTTGAAATCTCGATGTGCACCATTGATACCAAACTCCGCATGATAGATGAATACCTCCTTGCTACCATCTGTCCGGTAAACGTAATTATCGTAACGGCCTCCCCTCATTTGTCCTGTAGGCTGGGACAGAACCGTGAGCTCGGCTGGTGCATCTCTTTGCGTAGCGTAAGCGACAGAAGCGGACGAGATGGGTGTTTCCATTCCGAGCGAGACGTTCGAGGTGAACGACTGGCCTACTACACCATTGATATGAATTTCCTCTACCTGCGAATGATCAGCTGTTTGCAACTAGTATATCCCGCTCTCACACACCAATTCGTGCCCTTTGATCAGCCTAGCTCCGTTTTCGGACAGAGAGGCGACCCAGTACCTTGGAATGTTTTTGCGGTCTCTGAACGACGCGTATACATTTTCTTTGCTCCCGGCCGATTTTACGATGAAACTGTCGAGCTCTTGACTGGCCGGTTGAGAAATGTGACTGACAGGGTAGATAATGTAACTTTGGTTTTCGCCTTTGGAAACTTGTACCGTCAAGAGAAGGCCAAAGACCCAAACGACAGCAACTCGAAAGCTGCTACTGTGAGAGAACATTGAAGCTGAAACCCCAAAGTACAAGCGCAATGGTTACTTGGCTTGTTGGCAAACATGTCCCCAAACCTTGTACGACACCTGGTATATCAATCAATTTCAAAATTTAGTGCAAGCAACTTATGGCACGCGACGGGCTGCATTCACATATCTTGATGCAATGCAGCCTTCGTATGAGGATAACGACTGCGATTCGCGTGCCAATGCTGTGGCTGCGGATATACTCTCAAGAGGGACATTGCGCTGCAAGGCAAGCGTATAAGAGGAGCAGAAGAGTCCAAGCTCCAAGAGAACTGTCATCATTCTACGAGGAGTTGAGCTCTGCTCGAGGGCTGGAAATGGTAGACAAAATCGAGTTGACGTGATGAATGCGAAAGAAGGACATATGCATGCCAAGGGTCGCGCCGTTCTCCGATTGGGAGTGTATTCTGAGTATCTACTTCGACTCCTCGAATTCGTAGGTTGTGAACACCGCTCATGACTCGCTAGCATTTTCATCAATAGACGACATCAACACAACCCGAAAATTCCCCCTTATCCACGTCTGGCCTCCCAAAAAATCCGTCTTCCTCCGCAGACACTGGTCCGCGACGAGAGCCGCCGCACGCGCAACCCAGACTGGCTGCAATGTCTCCGAAGAAGGCGGCCATGGCGCATTCATGCCGATCGTCACATCGTCTTTCTCCCATTTGATGATTCCAGATGGTCCAAGATCCCACTGCCGAGGAATCATGGCCAATTCTTGCAATAGGACCTTTTGAAGTGCCCAGAAGTATTTTATTGTTGGAATCTGGCGAAGTGTTGGGGGTGCTGGGGTTGCGGGATTGGCGAAGCATTGGATTAGGAGGTTTGAGGCGTTAAGAGACGAAGATTCTGGTTGAAGGTTGAATTGAGAGTCATCCACGAATAAAGGGCCTGAGTTCGAGAAAGAGGGCGTTGACTGGAGGGGGTTTGCTGCTGCGGTTGCTGTAGCTGTCATGATCAGCGTACTAAGTATAGAAAAGCCATGTAGGCGGCTTAACTCAAGAAACATAGTGAGGCGATTTTAGGGTTCGAGCAGAAGTGCAGAAAAGAGAATGAGTCCGTATCTGCAAGCGAAAGTAGATCAATGCGAGCTGTCTGCAGCTTTGTCTTATTTAGGCCCACTGTTCTGCACGCTTTTTTACCGACTACGCGCTTGAAGAGCCGGTTCAAGAATTTGATATGCAGGGGGTGTTACCATGATTGGGCAGCATATCGGCTGCGGAAATCTGAAACCACTGAATCGAAAAACAAGGCATCACGTTTTAGATGGACATCGAGATACAATATTCAATATGGATCGAAAGGTCAACGACATGCGAGGCTTCTACTCAACGTCGTTCCATTCTTCAGCATCAGCATCATCTTGGACTCTCTCCTGATTCTGACCAAAGACACAAGAACCAAGTTAGTATGGCTTAATGATGATGCATTGGGCCCCTTTTATCACTGATATTCTCGTAGCGTGACCAATTTGTATCAGATTTTGAGACGACAAATTGAAAGGGTCAGCACGAGCCAGAAATACAATTGACCACAAACATAATTAGCTTGACGAACATCGAAAGAGCCCAGAAAGAGTTGGTGAATTACTGATATATAAAGATTGTCTGGGAGTTGAGGTGATGTTTCAACCGAGGGAACAACGAAAAGTGGATTTTTACGGCTAGAAGAGTTCACCCCCTTCTAGTCTAAACTTACTTCTGGTCCACGCCCTAAGTGGCTAGCGGCCCGGAACTTTCGAGACTCCGGAGCCCTGGGTCTAGCTCTAGCGTGCTAGGTTACCACGTTACCTTACCCTTAGGCCTACTGACGTTCGCTGTTATAGATACTTGACCAGGCTTATTTTATAAAGAAAATTGCTGTAAGATCTATTCGATCTAAGGTTTTCTATAGTATTTATAGCGAAAATAAGCTGAAACAGTCGGCCGTTATAGTAAAAGAGGGCGTAGACTAGAAGTAAGTTTGGACCAGAAGGGGGTGAACTCTTCTAGCGTCTAGCCAATGCCTTCGCAAACTGCTGTACCAAGTACTCTATCGCCGCTCACTTCGCTCTAACATTGACATTTTCACCTGTCACACCTTGTCAATATCTTCAAACGCTCTTAATCTTAAAGATGCCCGTGGCAACATCGCAAAAAGATGCTTTCAAAGACCCTGTATATTGCGCAAGATGTCGAACGCAACAGTCATACTTGGTGGTGCGGGCGCAGCATCTTTGCAGGTGAGTCTAATAGTATTTGCAGGGCGCTCGTCAGCGGAAGGCTCATCCTCCAACAGAGACTGTTTCATGAAATACATTGCTACCAAAGTGCTGAAAAGGTTGGAGTCGAGCAAGATTCGTGGGGGTTTCAATGACCAAGTGAAGACTCTCCTGCTCCCTGTTTCGTTTGGTGTTTCGTCCACCGCGTTACTGCATATTCTTGATCAACAGCTACGCAATCGAACAGAGCAGGGCCGCCACCCTAGCTACAGGTTAAGTGTTTTGTTCGTGGACCAGTCTACGGTAGTCGATGAACTACCTTCTCGGACTATGATTGATCTGCTCCGGCAGAGGTACCCTTCTCATTCATATTCGACTGTCTCACTTGATGAAGTCTTTGAGTACGGTATCAGTATTACCGGATCGTCAGAAGGTCCACAGCGAGAGCTTCGAGACGTTGTTACTTCTTTGCCTTCAGCTACTTCAAGGGTAGACTTAATTGATACTACCCGACGTCGCCTCATCCTTGCATTTGCAAAAAGGCACAGCTGTGACAGCATACTCTTTGGCGATTCCACGACTCGACTGGCAGAGAGAACTTTATCAGAAACAGCCAAAGGGAGGGGTATCGCCATTCCTTGGTCCACCGCCGATAATGATTCTTCTGGTATCACATGCACCTACCCATTGAGAGATGTTTTGAGAAAGGAGCTATTGGCTTACGCGGAAGTCGTTGCCCCTCCGTTGACTACTTTGATAATGAAGCCTTTGGCCCGCGCTGCAATATCTTCCAAAAGCACTACCATCGACGACCTGATGGGTCGGTATTTCGAGGTAGTGGAAGATAATTATCCAAGCATAGTAGCAAACGTGGTACGAACTTCAAGCAAATTGGTAGCGCCTGAAGTTCCCGAACTTAGTGACTCGTGCTTATTGTGTGGAAATCCTATTATTGATGGAAATTGGGGTGGAGAGCAAGACAGGAAGATACCAAGTCAACCTGCTCCTTCAAACCAATCGAATCAGATTGAATCACTCTGTTATGGATGTACAAGAACTATGCTAACGACTTGAACTGCTCTTCGGCCACGACTACCTCCAGGATTGATACCATTGACCAACCTCATTCTCCAGCCTACCTTGTCATTGACTCGTTCTCGCCATGCATTTGTGGTGGGTCAAGTAGGCCACTCCGTACATTGCGCATGAACCGCTAGTTGATCAGTCAGCCTCATCACATATCACGGCGGAAACCCTAGATGAATAGGACGCAAGATTCTCGGATTCTTACATGCGGCATAATTAGCCCAATTCGCAATGTTTGTAAGCGAAGCTGTTGCGTTTAGACTGATGCAGTCTTGGATATGATGGACCTGGTTTCTCGCCTTTTCCATGTCCATTTGCATGTGGAGCTTCAACATCTGCGACAGGAATATAGGATACATATTATGCATCAACGGATGGGCCGTTTCCCGAAGTTCGTTCGCTGTCGTGTCCACCATTGGACAGTCAAGCTGTATTGGGAAGTCAAGATTCCGTTTCGACGCTGTAAAGAAGCTGGGGCAAAGCCCTACATAAGTCGAGTTTGGAATGACAGTAGCAAAAACACCTGCAGTGCAGGTCTCTTGGTATAATGATTGGATCAGAGGAACATCGGAGTAATCATCGAGGCAGAGAAACATTGGCACCGGATCGACGCCGCCATTCATGATACTTCGGATGGTGAAAGTCACCGACGAGACGCTATCATTGGTTTTGAAGAGAGGGCCGAAGCCAAATTTGGAGTTGGTACCATTCGTTATGTCGGTGAGGAGCAGTCTAGTGCTGTTCCAGGCTTCGCCCAGGAATGTCCGCAATTGCACAGCTTCTGGTAGGAGGCGAGCGGGCACAGTGGCCCTGCAGTTGACGATCTTATACAGGCCTGAGTAAGTGATATCGGAGAAACCGGCATTGGTAGACTGCGGTGCCAGAGAGGATTGGGTTGATGTTGACAGAGTCGTCAATAGAGCCGTCGAGAAAGAAAAGCCATACGATAGGACTGCGAATTTCATCGTTACTGTTCACCAGACAATAACACTAATGCAGAAAGGCTCATCTGGTCCTACGAAGAAGTGTTTGTCGCCCTCGCGCCAGAGCGCTTGTCGAATCCATAGGAGAGAACGTAAGGTAAGTCGCCACGTGTCCGGATCATTTGCGCATATCGTACCCGTTCGCATACCTGATAACGATTTCAAGCGGTAAAGGATCATGCGTGCTGCTATGGTACCTTATGAAAGGGGTTGGGGTTCAAGGCAGTTCTAAGGCCAGCAAGGCGCACTCATCATCCGGAATTCCAGCCGCAATACGAATTTTCCTAGCTATCACCCCACGCTTGGTGTTACCTACACCCTATGCGTACAATCAAAGATCGCAATTTGTGCCCCTTGTCTGATACGAACACGTCTCAGTTAGCGCTGCCCACGACAGTGACATCTACGCTATCTCCTCTCTGTAGCTAAACTCACCTCCTATATCCGCTGTTTACTGGTTCTTCGACTTCAACTCCTGAGCGACTAATTACTCGTGACCTAATAATCCGGATTCAAAACTTGTTGCAAACGTCTGAAGATACTCTTGAGCATTGGAGCTGCAGTGAGCCGGCAAATCATCTTATGACTTGCTGCCAGTACGGCCAATTGCAGCAACTACTGCCGTTAACCGAAGGCTGTACTTCGACTTTGGTTTGAATTGCAGCATGTTGTCGGCTTTCTGTGGAAAGATGCGAGGTGTTAGACTTGACGCCTGTTACCCAGAACCCGCCTGTATGTGCGTGGTAGTCAGGTTCACTCATTTGTTCATGTTATCGAAACGTACTGAAACGCGAGCATTGTGTGGAGTTGGTACAGTGCGCATGTAATGCAAATTGCGATCTTGAGGCTGAATGCCTTGTGCACTGCAGAGGACTGATACGCATGTATCTACATGTTCGATCTGTTTCAAGGCTTCGACGACAACGACACAGCGAGGATCCTCCGTTATGAGAACGAGATTTTCAGACGGTCAAAAGCCTCATCAGATTCCCCTGACTATTTCTGAGCACTAAAGTGCAATTCTTCGAAGATGCGTCGATGGCAATGCAATACGAAAATGCTTGATGTCGCACGAGAACGATTACACTGCTCAGCCGGTCACGGCACACCTAGGTTATGAACGAACTTCCTGACGTGCACTCAATCAGGAGTGCCGCATCAGTCCTTGCTTTACGGCTGTACCTATCCGTCTGAATCGCAACATCAGCTCGTGCAATGTGCGGAGTGCACAGAAGTTCATGGTACGCAGTGCGATAGCCTAGAGCTCGTTGGCCGGGACAAGTTGGCATTTGTTTCATGCTCTCAAGTCCGACGTTATGGCTGCAGATAGCTGGGCTGACTCTGGCGTCACTACTTATGAAGGAGCTATAGCCCACGCGGTGGTGTCTCCATAGATTGGTATTATGATTACCATAGGCCTATGGTGGTCTCAAAACTTGTCGCAATGGCTTCAGCTCTCGTGTACAGTATCATGCTTATATCGAAAGCCTGGGCTTTGCCAACGATTCCATCGGGCTTCTGTCCGTCAAGGTGCTTGAATCAAACATACAACGACCATTCCTGGGTGCCCGGTCCAGCTGGGCGCGGGACCCTTGACATCATATACTCCTGCAGCACCACATTATTTCTCTGTGCCTACACCGCCTTTCATCCCAATACACCTCTTCAAGACAATGTTTCTTCGACCTTGCTGCGCCTAGAGCTCATGGTCTTCACCATCGTGTTTCCTGAGTGTACCCTATACTTGGCTTTAAGGCAATTGTGGACGGCACACTCGTTACGCAAACGAGTCAATGGCACTTACCGAGAATTGATTAAAGGGCCTCGTCCAGGATCTCAAATTATGGTAAGTCTTGGATTCATCTATCCAGCAACATGACCTAAAGAGTCACTGTAGGCGGAGATCGCGTTCCTGTCCGAATGGCGCATTCAAGTTGGCGACCTACTGCCTTGGAGCCAACACTGCAATCATCCGAACGAGTGGAACCTGGAGCAAGCATTCTTTGCGGCATGCGGCGGCGTGGCTGTCGATTCATCCAAATTCTGGCACAAGGATCGGCTTCAATTTACGTGGGCTGGACTATCCAAGCTGGCTGAATGTGGCGTACTTCCTAAAGTGGATCTCGAAGAGGTGCATGGCCGGAGCAACGCAGACGTTATCACGAAGGCACTGACTTGTCTCCAAGCAAGCTGGTTCTTCATTCAGAGTGTTGCTAGATGGAACGAACGACTGCCAGTTACTCTCCTTGAATTTCACACTTTGCTTCACGTCGGGTGTACCTTGTGTACTTATCTCGTCTGGTGGAAGAAACCCTATGCGATCTCGGCCCCCGCATTCTGCAGAGAGCCCCGAGTCCGTGATATGGCAGCTTTCTTTGCGCTCAACTGCCATCCCGCATCACGTCGTAGTGAAGCCCGACCCGATATGGCGGGTGCCGAAACTTGCCACGCCTCGAGGGACATCATTGATGAGAAATCAATTCGTGTGGCCAACAAAGGTGGCAAGAACAACACTAACGTCTACGAACATCTTCAAGCTGTTAACAGAGCTCTCAAAGATCTGCGCTCTAGAGGGATTGAATTCACTTGGGAAAGGTCTGAGGATGGGACGATCCAGATCGACGGGGTGAGGCAATTGGTGGCCTCAGCAATCCCAGATATGAATACGGATCTCAGGATCTACAACGCTTACAAGACCGGAGAGGTCCGATCTAATCATGACATATTTCACTTCTTCGCACTCCAGGTACTCTGTGGGATCTATGATCTATGCTATTTGGGCGCTTGGGGACTTCAATTCCCTTCGAAGTCAGAAAAGGACTTGTGGAGATTCCTTTGTGGTTTTCAGTTCTTGTTGATCTTGATGGCCCTTTTCTGGAGTTGCCTTCGCCTTTGCTACGTCAGTATGAAGGGTTGGCGCAGCCGATACCGGCAAGTCGGATCTGCAGAAAAGTCGACCTCCAGATGGATTGCATTTAGTCTCCAAGATGGCAATAACTGGGATCGATGGATGACGAGAATTTTGATGTTTATTGGCGTCTTAGCTATGGTGCTTGCTCGGCTCTACTTCTTGGTGGAGTCTTACATCAGCCTCAGGAGCCCGCCGCGAGGAACATACGACACAGTGCATTGGACTCGACTTATACCACACATCTCTTAACTTGTTCAACTGATCTGTTTCGGAAATCTTCGATTTTGACCTCTCTGTGAGACTCAGCGATGTACGATAGAAGCTCATCGTTCTCATGATCCTGCGTGCTACTTTCACGGCACAATAGATTTTATCGCGCTATCGTTTTTCGAAGTGTCATGTAACGATCTTTCGGACGAAACACATATATCGTCTCTCCCATTTCGCACACCGATCATTACATACACTCTAGGACCGAGTAGAAATCCCTGAAACGAGTGCCTTGCCAGGACAGTGGATAGTCACCAATCCTCAGCAAACCCACACTCATTACACCATCATCCCCCCCTTCCAACCCACACCTCTATCAACACAAGCCCATCTATGTTTCCGCTTTCACCTCCCGTATCAAAAGAGCTACCATATCTCAATCACGAAAACCCTTTGGGCATACACTACTTCTCTTCACAATTGTCGTAAATACGACGAGGATCTCGCAGCACTAGCACTCATTACAACTTAACCATATCAACAGGGTTGTACCTATGTACCTGCAGGATACGCAGAAGGTGTTTGGGTCGATGGGATGGTGGGATTTCCTCATAGGGTGATGCTGGGGGTTTGGGATGGGAGAGTTTTGATGTGGTTTTGCGAGTTCCGAATAGGTATATTGTTTGGGTGTGGGGATTGAGTTTTGGGAGAGGGAAGGGATGTTGAAGTCGGGTCAGGGGGAGGGAGCGATTTTTGTCGTTGAGCACGTTCATGGAGAGTCAGGTATGGATATTGAGCAGACGGATCGTTTGGGAGGAATGCACACGCGACTGTGAAAGAGAAAATTGGTATCTAATGATGGAATCCTCGGGCCGAAAAAGTGACGGAAGACACTGTAGCAACTGGTATCTTGGCAACGCCCAACTCCATCGCTATGCACCCCTGTTCGCTTGACCACCTCTCCGTTCGGGGTGTTCCATGCTCACCGCACCACTCTAGAAATTTCCGACTTGGTGGCGAGCTGTATGGCCTGATCGAGCTGGAGCAGCATATCCATCATCTGAACGCCCCATTGTCACGAGCATCCCTTGCCGGTCGTGGCGGTTGAGCCGGTGCCGCATCTTGGTTTCCCTCCCCAATACTCTGCAGTCTCTTCAGCCAACCGCCACCGCCACCGCCACCATTTTGGGAAGGTTGCGCCTTTCTTGCAGACTCTTTTGCTTGTAGACGTTGATGGACGCCGGCATGTCGTTGGTCGTAGCCGGGGGGTAGACCTGATGGTGATTCGTCATCGTAGGTACCGTCGGTGTATACGTGGCTGTTGCGACCCGGGGCTCGCGCAGCGTGCGCTGTATTTTGACGATAGGGGTGCGCTTCATAATCGTGACGACCGTTGGTGGTGACGTGATTGCCATCCAGTGCATGTCCACCGTCCTCAGCGTCTAATTTAGCTTTTTCTGCAAGGTCCACGGCACGCTGTGCGAGCACTGCCTCGAGCAGGAGCACGTTTTTGGTGTTGGCTTGCCAAAAACCATCTGCGAAGTCGCCAAGAACAGGCACGAGGCCGATCATCACTTCAATAACGACATTGCTGACCATCCTTGCACGGATCTTCTTATCCAAGCCCCCGGTTACGTTGCCAGCGGACTTGACAATTGACATAGCTAGCAACCCATCGATAGCATCTCCAGCTCTAACATACATGTTAGTACGTTGTACGTACGATACGTGGACGTTGACGACTTACGCAGGGACGAATCCGATCAGAGTACCCACACCTAGTCTCATTGGGCCTATACGGAAGCCGTCGATGAGTTTCGCGCGTTTCATAAGCTTTGCGAGCACTATCGCGTCCTCTCTCGGTATGTGAAGCTCAGCTTCGAAATACTTTTGATCTTTTTTGTTCTTCCTTCCCGTCTTTGATGTGTACTTGTATGGATCCTATGCCGACGTTAGACTTGGGTTGTTGGACTACCAGTTGTTGACGAAAACTCACACCGCCACCGTTTTCCACCGCAGATGATTTGCCCAGCTTCTTGTTCAAGTACTTCTTGCCGTACTTCAACGCTATCTTGTCCGCCATCTTGGCTAAGTGATTTGTATATGTGATGTACTTCAATAGCAAGTATTGTTGTTGTGTGCGGTGATCGGTTGTGGAGGCAAGAATGGAGGGACAGTGGTTTAATTGAGAATTTGTTGCTCCTGGTAACACGAACGGAATTCCTTTCACTGAAAAGACAAAGGTCGAATGCGGTCACGTCGCGAAAGATCAGATGCGTGCGTGCCGAGGAGCTATTGTAGGGTTAAGGAGGTCGCAGAGGAGGATGATCCTTTTGGATTGGAGGTTGGGAGCAGACATATTATAAGTGCTCGCGTTACAGATCTTGTTTGGCATGCTCGCCTAGACCCTGCTATTCGTTGGCCGATGACGATGCTTCTATTTACGAAAAAATGTTGCTAGCGGCGGTTATCCCTAAGCTAAGGTTTTAGCTGCAGCTGGGCTTCGTTCGCGTTTGGATCCTTTGTTTCACTTGTTGTTGCGGTATACCTTACTATCTATCAGTGATTTATGACTTGTGAAACTCTTGATTCATGACAATCCACTCTGCTTCGAAACACAAGTTCTGCTGCAAACTGTCACATTAGAGTCAATATACAGCGTACTATGGCGCAACTTGCTACTTCTCTTCACTCACACGATGATGTTTGGTCTTGGCGAGGAACGGCTCCATTATTTGCGCCACAGATGCACCGCCTCAGCCTTACGGGCACAGCCACTCAGTCGAACAGCTTCACTATGCCCGAGGCCGGCTCTTCTCCGTCCATATTCATCATCAATAGTATCCCTTGCAACCAACACGTCACCGCTCAACTCTAGCTCAAAGCCATCAACTGTTCTAGATCGATACAATTGGTAGCGACATCCGGGACAGTGTTGTGGCTGTACCGTCCCAGCAAGTTATAACGCTCCAATTTGTCGCTAGCTGGCTATCATTGAGCAGCAGACCTGGGTGACTCGACCCGCTGCCCAGTCAACGGTAGAATGCTAAGGCAAAGAGACCAAGATGACAGAGAAGAGGATGCAGCTAGAAGATTGTAAGTCCACGACACCGCGCGTACTTCATCGAGCAGCAAGAAAGGCCCTTCTCTCATTGCCCTCCTGTGACCAAGATGTCAACCCTATCATGTTAGTAACCATCTCGTTCATCAATGCTAATCCCTTCTTCACCCAGGGCTGGATGACCTATGCGTACGCTTCATAGTAAACCTCCCCACTGAGGAGCTCGAATCTGTCGAACGGATATGCTTTCAAGTCGAGGAAGCACAATGGTTCTACGAAGATTTCATTCGCCCTCTGGATCCAGAGTTGGAACCTCTCAATCTCAAGAACTTCTCCCTCAAGTTTTTCCGACATTGCCCGATGTTCTCAGACTTTTCATCAGATGAGCACCTCCAAGCTTTTGCAGAATTCCTATCATACAAGACGAGGGTGCCGGTACGTGGAGCAATCATGCTTAATGAAAAAATGGATGAGGTGGTGTTGGTCAAGGGTTGGAAGAAGGGCGCGAATTGGAGTTTCCCAAGAGGGAAGATCAACAAGGACGAGCCAGACCTGGATTGTGCAATAAGGGAGGTCTACGAAGAGACGGGGTACGACATCAAAGCTGCTGGCTTGGTCGGTAAGGAGGAAGAGATGGAGTCTTTTGAAATGGATTTGCGGGAGCAGAACATGAAGCTTTTTGTCTTTCGAGGAGTTCCAATGGACACATACTTTGAGCCTCGGACACGAAAGGAAATCAGTAAGATTCAATGGTGGAAACTGAATGAACTACCCACGTTAAAGAAGAAGAAATCGCAACAAGAGGGTCAAGGAGCGGACCTTGCCCTGAGTGCCAACAGGTTCTACATGGTTGCACCGTTCCTACCGCGACTGAAGAAATTCATCGCTGGTCAGAGAAAGGTGGACAAGGTCCGGCAATCCAGCGTAGCAGTAGCTGGCCCTACTGCCAGAGCTGGAGAGGTATTGGCCGTTGAAGATCTCCACGATGCAGAGGAAGCGGTCGCAGGTGTTCCAACTAGGGAAATGGCGAGGCTCCTAGACGGTCTTCGGCAATCTGCAGAGCCAGTCAGAGTCACCGATCTGCCTGAGGCTGTGGAGGCTGGAGCAGTCACCAGGGACACAGTAGTAGCTCAACTCAAGGACCTCCTAGGCGTACCACTGGCACCATCGGTCCCACGTGAAACTTCCGAAACGGTCCTGAAAACACCAGCGCCTGAGCTCGTCAGCAATCCGAAGGCGAATAATTTGCTCGCCCTACTGCAAAGCAAGCCTGCACAAGCAACACAGCTTCCACAAATGCCTATAGAGCACGTCATTGAGCAACCCTGGGTACCTTCATCGCCACCGCACCCTCGACATCAACCTCACCGCTTCTCCTCAATGACTCCTCCGTCCACGTCCCCATTTCAGAATCAAATGGTGATGGTGCAAGCACAGCAACCGCGTCTTCCTCAGATACGGTCTATTCCAACCCCACAAGAGCCTGCTCAGCTTGTGCCTCGCAACCCCAGTACTCAACACAACAAGCCAAATAATAGGGCAAATGAGATTTCCCGAAATATGGCGCCGTACCAGCGTACCGGCGACCCTCAATTCGCCCAGTATGCTCAAGTCTCTGGTAGTCAACCTTCTTCAATACCTCGTGCCAGCAATCTCCCACCGCCAAATCTTAATGCACAGTCTTCTGCACTACTGAGTCTTTTTAAGACTGGTCCAAAAGCGAAGGCTGCTGAGGTCATTGGGGAAGTGGAGGTGCCAATCAATACGTCTCTGCCAGCCGACGCAACAGCTCTTACTCTACAAATTGTGCAAAATTCCGAAGCTCGTCAAGAAAGTAAAGAGACCGTGCAAGCTCCAGTCCAAGAGAAGCCGCGACGAGGCTCACAACCAACCAATATGTTCGTTCCGCCTCAGGTATCGGCAACTACTCGGTTCGCAAAGCCAAAGAAGACTAATGAGCCAACATCCGAGTATCACGGCAAGCTGTTGGATCTGTTCCGAACCTCGTCCAACACACCCGCGAAGCCATTGAAGCATGCAGGTACAACTTTACAGCTTCCCTCGACGCCAGTCGAGCTTTCCGCACTACCAACAACTCCTGGTCACTCCAGGGAACCATCCAAAACGGATGAGCCTTCATATGCCGAAACTCCTAATTCAAACTGTGGCGGCTCCGTAAGACTCGAGAAACGTGCTCGAAAAAAGTCTGGGAAGCTCCAGAAACCCGCTGTCTCTGCCACGGTCAACGGGCCACTTGATGTGCCTCATTTTGATCTGGTAGCGGAGGCCTCGAAAGATGCCAAGCAAGCTGGCTCTCAGATAGATCGCACCAAATCGCCAAAGCGCTCCCCAGTCAAGATTCTTGCTCGTCCGGCAAGCGCGCAAGGAGGCCCTTCCGGCCGAGTTCTCAATCTTGCTGCTAGAGATGAGGCAGCAGTAAAACAGCAGAAAGTTGGCGCTCCTACGATAGAGACATTTGTCACCCCCATCAAGAAGCCACCTCCACCACCTAATATCAAAGCCCAAGAAGCGCCTTCAAAGTCCTTCCATCCCCAGATCCTTCGCCGCCCAGCACACGCGGATGACTCAAACGAACCATCACCAATCCAGCCTCTGCCTTCTCCAAAGATCAACACGCTTCCACATAGTCGCCCTACACAGCCTACGGATTATAAAAAGTCTATTCTAGCACTCTTCACCAAACCATCTCCAGATGTCTCCCCTCCCTCAGCTGCTCCAACCAGTACTATCGATCTGTCCGCGTTGATAAGTCCTTTGACAGAACCTTCACCGCAAGAACAAGCTGAGGCCGCTTTTGCGCGACTCACTCAGTCGGTTGGAGAGCTCTCTCATAATTCGAAGCCTAACCCTGGACCCTCTCCAAAACCCCCTTTGGGGACTGGTAGCATCAATAATGACATGGGCGATGGCAAGAGTTTAGGACTTGGCGGGAAGCCAACACCTGCTTTGAGGGCTGCGCCTGCGGATAAGAGCTTTCTGCTTGGGTATCTGAACAGGGTTCTTGAGGGCGGGAGGTAATTGAAAAACTCTTTTTGATGTGCGATATGAAATATATGTTGGAACGGATCCCTTTGATAGCTTGTCCAAGCGAACAATTGGAAGTGATGCAGTTGCCTTCGTTTGACGTTGTTCCTACCCAACGGAAGCACTATATAATAGCTGCCAATTCCCTCCCTCACAAAAGAGGCTCGGTACAAGACATGGAACGTCGTTGGTCAGTTCAGATTAATTATAACAAGGCTGCAAACGAATTTGCAAAATCGATCTGTATCTCAATCTTCAACCGCCAAATATCATCCATAAACGTATCTTTCAACCAGCGATAGACCTCCATCTTTCGTAACTTTCTGAAAACATCTAAGTCCCATCAAGTTAATAGCGTCTCCGTCTTCCTCTTTCAGAATCATGTTGTCGGCCACTTGAGTCTCCTCAACTTTTCTGAACCCTATGCCACCAATGTAGCTGCCTAACCATCCACCTCCCCACCTCCCCACCCTTCCCAAACTTCTCCCCCTCTCCCCTCCTCCACCCTCTCCCCTATTACCACTCTCTCACCACTCCCATACCACCCCTGCTATCCCCCCCCCACCGCATCTTACCTCCCACCCACCCTCCTTCCCTCCACCACCATCCATCCACTGTCCCCCCCACCGCCTCATCTCTCACACCCCAACCCAATACATCTACCGCCCTTGCATCACGTAGCCAGCCCCTTCCCAATCCAATATAGTGGGCTCAACTCCGGACAGTCACCTTCCCACAGTTACCTTCTGACTAAGCATACCAACCAGGATGGCACATTATTGTAGATAGATACTTGTCGCATATAATATACATAGACCTACGTAGTAATATGTCGCACTGCTCATTTAAAAGCGTTGTGTGAAAGCATAGTCTTGATAGCGGAGCCTACTAGCTTTATCACTATTGACTACTTCGCCAGTTAGAGCGCGTCGGTGAGCGTCAGGATTAACTAGAAGAGCGAGGCCTTTCTTATCATTAAATTATGTTATAGTAGATATCACAGGTAAGTCAGCACGTCAGGATGTAAAGAAGTGGTCAAGTGGGAGTATTACTAAGGGAAATATCAACCAATAGTATAGTACTTTAGTCAGAAGGTGACTGTGGGTGAGTGGGTGACTGTCCGGAGTTGACAATATAGTGTGCACTAAGCGCGCTTCAAAACCTATTGGCTTTTTTCGTAGTGTGCATATGCGCCTTCTTCCTCGGGTTTTGTGGACATTTTGGGAATTTTGGTGGTGATGTGTCGAATGTTTTTGATAATTGGTTTTGGGTTGGGAGTTTGGATTCGGGTTGTGTAGAGTCTTGTGGGGATGTGGACGTGGTGTTTCATGCGTGGACGGGGGTGTGTTTGTGAGAAGGGTCTGCTGGACGTGGTGGGCATGGAATTGGTGCAGGTAGTTCAGACATGTCAGGTGTTGCGGGTTTGGTTCTGGGAGAGGAGGCGGGTGGATTGATGGAGGTGGAGTTTTATGCCAATGGTTGAGGATATGATCGAAGATTACTATAGAAATTTTCTGAGAATAGAGGCGTACATCGAGCTCACACCTGCGAATAGTATAATACGTAGATTAGAATTCCTCAACCAGGAGAGACGAAGATATGCGGACATGATGGAACAGAGTATGAGAGTACTCTACGAGGAAAAGAAGTCCTCGTGGAGTACTCGAATGGTAGTCAAAGGATGTGGAGAGTTGGGGAAAAGTTAGCCTCTCGTGCGAACGATCCCTGGTATTGCATGGCGAAGCTCAGAGCATCAGTTAGATGCTGCATGAGTCCGATTCGTGCTATGAATTCATCCAGCAGGGGAAAATCTGTGGATCTTGTTCTTATGATTTGAAATCAGAGAGACCTTATCGAAAGGTCCACATGATGCTAAGAGGAGCAAGACATGTGCGATGCGCTTGCTCCCCCCCAGAGCTTACCGAGAGTGTTTGCTGGAAACGAGTCTGTCTGCAACGGATGAGGCAATTCTCCATTTCTCGGAGTCTGCAGGCGCCATTTGTGCTTGTGGCTATAGACCAATGGTTAGAGTCGACATTAGTTAACATCAAGGGATCCTTACGTCTGCTTGTGCACGTCTAGACGCTGCTGCAGTTATATCTTCCTCGTCTTTCAGTCCTTCCGTCTGAGCAGTTGGGCGAGCGGCAGGGCTCGCTCGTCTGAACGATTTTTCTTGCGGCCCTTCCAATACCTGTGATCGGTCTTTGGTAGAGAAGGCTGCAGGCGAGTGGTAGGTACTTGGATCGTTGTTTTCTGGTAGACCCAAGAGTCAGAGAGGCGCATCCGATTACCAAATTATGTCTTGAAACATGCTTCCGATTACCAAGTTATGTCTTGAAACATGCTTCCGATTACCAAATTATGTCTTGAAACATGCTGTAGGGTAGCAAAGGGTTTGGGGCAACATGGTGAAGTTACGCAACGTCTCTTACTTACCATCGTTCTGCCGAGCATCCTCGTACATTTCCTTGATGAGACTGATCTCGATATTGATGTCTAGTTTGCAATCAAACTGAGCAAAGTCACGCTCCCTTTGCTCGATATACTCCCGCACTTTCCGAAGGCTACACTGATACTGGCGCAGCCGATTTGGAAGGCCTTGGCCCTTTGTAAACGTAAGCAGAGCAGCGATCACAGTGTTGGCTGCTCCGAGAATCGTGATCTGAGTATGGGATCCATTTCCAGCACCCAGAGCGGTCAAAGCGGAGGCAAACACTACTTGAGCTAACAGGCAAGTGTTTATCAGTAGAGCGCTGAAGATGTATTGAATCTTGGCTTCTCGTTCCTCTGTCGCTACCCGATTGTAGATACCGATGTTGGGTGCTTTTCGTTTGGAAGAGCGAGGTCCCAATTCGAGTACATCTGTGATGCCAATCTGCTCACGGAAGATACTGAGGGTATCGATTCTGCCGCCATCTTTTTCAAGATCCGTGATGGTGTCGTTCTTCGTACGAAAGCTTTGCGCATTCATGTGAAATTTAATTTGGAAGAGGTAGATATCGAGGATGCTCGAAGTGTTCTTCACTGATAAAGGAAGTAAGGCTAGCGTAGCGATCTATGTAAAGTAGGAAGACGTCGAGTAGGAAAGTTGAGAGGTTGACGATAGGAAGGTAGCAAAAGGATAGCGAACAAGACTCTATACAAGTATGGTTTGATCGAGAATATCAGTAGCAGCGCCTCTCTCGTGCTCCTGTATCCTGGAGATGCTTAACAGATGGAGCAAGTGCGATCTTGACGGGCATGCATTCAGTCAAACTCAATCAACAATAGGGAACCAGTTTCCGAGAGGTTAGCCGACATTATGCCCTTATCCCAAGCCATCCTGGCGATACACAATCACAATAGATTAATCAAGCCCATGTATTCACTGTAATGCCAGCTTACCTGTACATTCAGAATGTAAGAAATCGAGCAGAAGAACCACCTTTCATATGTTAAGCGATTACATTACAGCGCTAGCACTCATACGGAGTCCAATAATACATAGCCCCTTCCGCCTCGACCATGATCTCCGCAAACTCCGCAACACCTTTTCAAATGCCTCCTTCCAAAAACTACTCTGTTCTACAACAATGCACGCGCTGTCTGAAAATACAATCTGCCTCATCACGCCGCCATCTTTCCTCCACCGAGTCCTTTCCTAGGCCACCGCCCCCACCCTCATCCAAGTACGCTCACCTCCCAACGCGCCGCCTCGTCTCCCTCTACGGCCAAGACGCCCCCCACTTTCTCCAAGGTCTCATAACATCGAACATCCCTTCCTCATCCACTACCAGTGGCCATTATAGTGCCTTTCTCAACGCGTCTGGTCGAGTCCTCTACGATGTATTCATCTATCCCACCACCCATTCCAAGAAATATAAGAATGTCGTATCGGGGCTCGACTCAGACGATCCAGGATTCCTTATCGAAGTCGACGCGAACGAGGCAGAGAATTTGGCGAAACATCTGAAACGCTTCAAGTTGAGAGCAAAGGTTGGTATACGAGTCTTGGAGGAGGAAGAGTGGGGTGTGTGGAGCACATGGTCTGATCGTAATGACTTCGAAGGGAGTGATATTTGGTGTTTAGACAACAGGGCGCCAGGCATGGGCTATAGAGTGGTAGCATCGCGCAAAGAACCGCCTCAAAGCGGTGAGGCCACTTTGGTTTCTTATGAGCTACGAAGGATGATGATGGGGGTCGCGGAAGGCCAGGGGGAGATCTTGAAAGAGTTGGCACTACCGCAAGAGAGCAATATTGATTACATGGGCGGCATCGATTTCCGGAAAGGTTGCTATGTCGGGCAGGAACTGACGATCCGGACACATCACACTGGGGTGGTGAGGAAGAGGATATTGCCTGTGGTGATATTTGATGCCGGAGAACGGTCGAGGTTGGCAGACTATGAGACATGGCCGCTGCCGCCAAGAGGTGCAAATATCAGCAGGGTGGATAAGAAGGGGCGGAGTGCTGGCAAGTGGCTCGCGGGCGTGGGCAATTTTGGGCTGGCGCTGTGTCGATTGGAGGTCATGACTGATGCGGTGCTGACTACTGAGGGTAATACTTGGAGTCCTGAACATGAATTCAAGGTGGCATGCGAATCGGAAGAGGGAGGACAAAGCGAGGAGTTTCGCATAGAGGCAAATATTCCTGATTGGCATAAGGAGAGAGCCAAGGCTCAGAGTTCACATCGGGGCGATGGCGGGAAGGCCATGTATGGATAGCATTAGTCATAAGAAATACATTCTCCTAGTAGGATATTCAAATGCTGGCTGTAAGCTCGGCTGGGTATCTTCCACAATCCAAAACTCCCATTCCGTCCCATATTTTTCCTTAATCATAACACTCCCCGCTTTACCGCAGCAGCAGCAGCCGCATCGTCTTCCGCATCCCGCTTCTCAATCTCCGCCGCCAACCGTCTCTTCTCCGCATTCTTCAGCCGTATCATCGTCATCTCCTCCAGACTCGGACTGTTGACCCCCAGCCCCTTCCCAAACGGTGAACTCTTCGGTGTACTAGCTGCTGCTGGCGAAAACGACGCAAAGGACGGTTTCTTCTTGAGACCGTCTCCGTTCGAGAGTGGAGAGGCTATTGGTGTCGAGAACTTGATGCTGGTGGCGGAATTCATTCGCTGCTGCGTGGGACGAGCTGTGGGAGTTGATGGCGTCGAAATTGTAGCTGCTCCGTCCGATTGGCGCGGGTTGAGGAAATCCGGCTCCTTGTTCGCGGCCCAGAAAACCGAGTCGTAGATGTCCCATTCCGAACCCTCTTGTTTCGGGAAATCTTCAACGGCAGCGTGAGCTCCAACCACAGATTTATACTGTATCATGCAGACGACTGCAAGCTGTTTCTTTTGCTTTTTCCCCAGACGTAACATCTTGGGATTGAGAACATCTGCGCTCTCGATCTTGCCGAATTTCGAGAACATTTGTTTGACGTGATCTGCTGTTATGGAGCCGCCTTCGCCTTCGACAGGCCATCGGACTTTGACTGTTCGGTCTAGCTCGGATACACCTGACTGCGCATTCGGAGCGCCATTTGCGTGAGGAGTGTCTGATCCTGAAGTCTTCGCACCTGTGTCCATTTCAGCCTCCCTTTGCATCTCCTTCCTCAACGCATCCTCCCTATCCTTCCGCCTCCTCTTGCCATCCTCCGCCAAGCGCCTGATCTCCCTCTCTAGCTTTTCCTCATCGTCCTCTTCCCTCGGCCTTTTGACACCCTGTTCTCTTGCCTCCAAATCATCTTTCATCTGCCGCCTTCTTCCTTCGAACAGCTCACTCTGCCTCTTCCGCTGTAGCCTGGCATTCCGAGCATTGTCGTAAAGCGCTTTGCTTGCAGGGTCTGAAAGTAGATCATAACCGATCTGCACGAGGTGAAACCTCTCCTTTGCAACTGGGTCATTGCCAACTTTGTCTGGATGGTATTTTCGGGCTGTTTGTCGCCAGCCCCGGTCGATTTCTTTCTGGGAGGCTTCAAAGCTTATGTCGAGAAGGGCGTAGAAATCGGTGTCGAAGGTGGCATTAGTCTTGGTCTCGTCTGAGGGCATATTGAGGAGTTGGTTGACTATTCCGACATTAGTCAAAGAAGCATCGTCAAGATATGCCGAAGCCAGCAGCTATTCTAGAATCAGTCTAGCGTACTCATAAACTCGAGGGAAAGCTTGGCACCAACACAGGGACGATCTGGTCAATAACTTAAAGGAAGCCTCTGGCATCTGGTAAGCCTGCTTCTCATGATCCAGGGCGTCATCAATGCTTTTCATTAACTATCTTATGCTATGCTCTCCGCCAATTTCCAAAGGTTGCCTCCTCCACACCCAAACGCCAGCAATGTAATGCATTCGACAGAAAACAAATATGTAACGTGGACAAAAGAGGAGTGTATTGTACAATCGACGGTGACAAGTAAGAATAAAATTGGGAATCAAAAGTCTTCGTCAAAGGCGAAATCCCCACCATTGGCGTTTTCTTTGACCACTTCGCCTTCCACTGCCTCTTTCTTAGTGGTGCTCGCCATTACACCAGCCTTCTGGTAGTCACCGACGCGCTTTTCGAAGAAGTTGGTCTTGCCAGCCAGAGAGATCGACTCCATAAAGTCAAATGGATTGGTAGCCTTATAGTATTTCGTGTTGCCGAGCGATAGAAGTAGACGATCGGCAACGAACTCGATGTATTGCTTCATCAAATTGGCATTCATGCCCAATAACGCGCACGGTAATGCTTCGGTCAGGAATTCTTGCTCGATGGTGACGGCCTCGGTGATGACATCTTGCACGGCTTGCTTACTTGGGCGGTTGTTCAAGTGGGAGAAGAGCAGGCAGGCAAAATCGGTGTGCATGCCTTCATCGCGTGATATCAGCTCGTTGGAGAAAGTGAGACCAGGCATGAGACCACGTTTCTTGAGCCAGAAGATAGATGCGAAGGAACCACTGAAGAAGATACCTTCGACAGCGGCGAAAGCCACAAGTCTCTGGGCGAATGTTGAGTTCTTGTCGGAGATCCATTTGAGGGCCCAATCGGCTTTCTTGCGAATGCAAGGTACTGCGACGCGTCAATACTACTAATGAGGTCCCAAGTGGTCATAGCTTACTCGTGTCTATTGCGTCAAAAAGATATGTGCGTTGCTTCTGCTCTTTGATATATGTGTCGATGAGTAGAGAGTATGTCTCGGAGTGTATGTTTTCCATCATAATCTGGAAGCCGTAGAAACAGCGTGCCTCAGGTATCTGAACCTCGCCACTGAATCGTTCGACCAGATTCTCATTGACAATGCCATCTGAGGCAGCGAAGAATGCCAGCACATGGGAGACAAAGTAGCGCTCGTCATCATTAAGTCGGTTATTCCAGTCATGGAGGTCTTTAGAAAGATCGATCTCTTCGGCAGTCCAGAATGAAGCTTCGGCTTTCTTATACATTTGCCATATCTGAAGGTTGAAGAAGTGTTAGCAGAGGACTAGGAAAAGCACTTAACGCGTGACGCGCAGGGCAGACACGAACCTCATGATACTTGATGGGGAAGAGAACAAAGCGGTGAGGATTCTCTTGCAGAAGGGGCTCATCTGCTTCTAGGGACTTGATCGTGGGAGCTACGACTGATATTTCTTTCTTCTTCTCGTCAAATATTTCCGTGATTGGCTTCTTGACGGCAAGGTCATCCATGATGGGTGTGGGAATGTTGGCTGGGAGGTTCTCTTTGTCCATGTGGTCAAAGGTAAGCTTCTTTGCAGGCGAATCGACCATCTTGAGGTTCGCCAGGTCAGAAGATGCCTGCGATTGAGCGGTATCAGCAATGGGACAGCAGCATAGTGGGGTGGCGGATGTGGAATCGTACCTGCTTCGAAGGCGTAATCTGAGTTGCCATGGTTTAAGTATGTGATATAGAGTACAGTAGTGATATGGAGGCGAAACAGGAACGGACTGAGGAAGTTGGTTTGGGGTTGGGTGTGTTGGTGTCGTGAACAAAGAAGGAAGACGTGAAGCGCAGATGGATATGCAAAACTTTGGCGCGTCTTTTGTTATCGTCACGTTACTTCGCGCCAAGACTAATCGGCCGTCATGCAAGGTACAATCTCATCGCCAAGGCATTGGCTAGCTTTCGACTGCTAGCTATCGAACTAAGAAGTAACCATTCAGATCGACTAGAGCCTCGATTGCGTAGGTACGATCAGTATGTTCTGGTATCTAAACAACGCTGCCCGCCTACTATAAGACAACATGATTCCATTTTACTCGATATTATGGCCAAGGTATCGTTGTTGCAGATCTTTGACCCCAATTGAGCATATGATGGGCTTGGCCGATTGAAGACATGCCTATTTATGATCAAATGATACGGTTATCAACATATTCTATGCCGACACAGCCAAAATCACTTATGGATACCCCTGGATCCGAAACGACAACTCTTCCCAGGACGCTTTTCTAAGGGGTTTCTCCTATACCATCCCGGTATGGCCCTTTTCATCCGCAGTTCCAGAGTAGCGATGATTCATATGGGGGGTCCTGGTAAACGTCTCTCAAGATTTTGCTGGGGCAGCGGAGGAGGTTCTGGCCTTCAAGTTGGAATAAGCCCATCTCTATTGCCAGTTTTTTCAATTGTCGTTTCCCAATGCGATGCTCTACTGCCCAACGTGCTTGTGTTCAGACGCTATGCAGTACGCAACCCTATCTACTACTCCGTGCTGATGCGTTCTCATCCAAGTCTATGCAACCGTTAATATGATTCCTATATCTTCTCCTTTACTGTAGCCGGTAACACTCGGTCTTCGACCTTCCGCATGAGTTTGTTGGTCTGCTCCGCCAAGCTTAATGTCAATATGGTGTGAGGTAATATCCTCGCCAAATGAGCAAAATAACCCTTGTAGATGGCCAAGACACCCTCGGTTTTGACAGTCTTGACGAGGCAGTCAAAGACGCCGCTATACAGATTTCCGGTCTGGTTGTACATCCTTGACATGACGGTGTCTTCACGCATTTGGGTCAGCGACCGATGGGATTCTTAGACGCAGAAAACGTACCTGGTGGATGCATCACGCAGCATACTACGAAGCCACTGCATGCGCTGCTAGCCAGATGCAGCGCCGGGCCTTCTCCCATTCCCAGGTGCTTCACCAGCCTCCTCTTTGCAAAGAAATAGGTCGGCAGCTGTACGCTACTTCCGAAGCCCGTCCTTACCATTGCTGCTCCTACGCCTCGATAAAGACCCTTGATACCCTCGTTGCGACCTATCTTCCCCAAGCCGTCGACCGCGTTCTTATATCCATGCTGAGTGCCGACCGGGAGGAACGGAGAATATGACTGGAGCCGTGTCTTGACGAGGAAGAAGGGGGATCCAGCCGCCGCACCGAGTATGCCGGAAGCAGCACCTGAAAAGATGTTCACTCCCAGGGATTGGACATTGGCATCTTTGAAGATCACGGTTGTGACGCCTTTGCGGAGAGGCTCGTAAAAGCCCAGTCGGCAGCCATTGAGAATCATCTGATACACGTACTGCAGAAATATTCAGTATCTACACGTGAGATTGTGTTATGTGTGGCCTACTGCTGCTCCGATGCCTCGAAACAAACCCTTCGGCCCTTCGTTCTTGAGGATGGTGCTGACGCCGTGAAAGACTCCTCGGTATAGTCGTGGCGCATCTTTCTTGGATTGGAGTTCGCCCTGTAATTGCAGCCTGGATGATTCTGGTATCAGAATTCGTAGTTGGTAGCTGTGGGGCTTGGGGGGTTTCACCGAATCTTCACGGTCTCGAAAGGATGAGTGACGGTCACGGCTCCACAGGCGGCTACACCACCAGCAAGGAAGGCTCTGTATCCCGATCAGCAGTAATACCAGTAATGGCCAGACATACGTTATTACATACCCTATGGTAGTAGCCATTCTCTTCAGCGCGTTTTTCAAGCAGTGGACTCCGGGAGACTTCAGGATTTGCAGGTCTCTTAATGAAGCACAGCTTTAAGGGCCATGTTGAGGGTTATCGGAGCACCTCCACTGCCATTGCTCATCCGCCCCAGGATGCACGATCGTTCTCGTAAGCTTAGTGAGCAAACAGGATCCTACGATAACTGGCATCTCAATTTCCTGCGAAAGACCCTCTTCTGCTAGCTCTGTTCTAGCCTAGTTCTAGTCCCCGTGTCGATCAACCCGGAGACGAAAATGCCAGGTACAGAGACTTACTGTATATGCGAAGTTCAGGCAGTTAATTCAAAACGGTGTGAACATAGTCTGTATCTCACTTAGGGTGTCTTAGCAATAATGCTTCGCACGAGTAATTCTTCTGGGAAATCATATCGTTTGCGCGCAAGTAACGTTCTAATCTTATCTTAGCGGGAGGGCTCAAAGTGGTCTTGGCGCGTTAAGAAGACAAAAATGTGCCCCCAGCTCAGTCAGGCCCTTACCCGCGGCTGCCGCCTTTAGGGTGAGCAGGGGTGCTGTTAATGATTCATGTGCACCAAGCAAAATAAGCCAAAATGAGTAATCGGTTAAAAGATATATATTCTAGGATTTTCTAGGTAGGAACTATTAGTAGACTACCTAGTAGGGTTCCTACTTACTAACCGCTTTTTTACCCTAATAGCCTACCCTAGATAGGTTTAAGCCTTATCCCTAAGGCTCTACTAGATAACCTTTATACTTTAACTACTTCTATATTCTAACTAACTTATACTTTAACTAATTTTATATTCTAATTAACTTATACTTTAACTACTTTAACCCATACTTTAACTAAGCTTTTACCTCTATTCTTCTTTAACTTATACTTTAATATTTATATATATTATAATTATAACCTTATTATAAATCTCTTATCTTAATATATTTCTTAGGGACTATACTTCCGTTTAATAAACTTTAATTTATATCTACTTTATTAGGTCTCTTTTAGTATATATTATAATTACCTATTAATTCTTAATTAAATAATCTACTTTAATTTCTTCTTATACCTACTTTTCTAGTACTACTATCTCTTCTTTTTTAAGCTCCTTTAATACCTCCTACTTTATAATCTTATTAATATTAGGATTATATCTTATATACTTATAGGTATATACTTATTTACTATATAAGAGTTAGAAGAATATAATAGGGAGTTATAGTATACTTAGAGTATAAGGTAGGGTATTATTACTAGAGGGAAGGGCTTTACTAAGGTTAATTTTAGCTTTAATTTCTTTATTATAAGTTAGACTTAAGATTCTACTTAAATAATATAGTATAGTTACTTAGACTACTTTAGTAACTCCGCTTACTTAGACTACTTTAGCTACTCCTATTACTTAGAATATTATAGCTATTCTACTAGCCCTAATTTAAGTTTAAATTTATATAGCTAGTACTTTTATAATATAAGTATTATCTATTACCTTATTTATAACCTTAATTATTATTATTTTATAAAGAGTAAGCTCCTATTAGATATTTTTAATAGCTATTATTATTACCTAGATTTAGGCTTATATCTATATAATATACTCTTTTATTATAATAGTTAGGGTTAGACTAAGCTTAAGTAAATATTAAAGGATCTAGCTAGGGAGTTACTCCTTAAGGTTATTAAGAATTATATCTTTACTTAACTTATTAATGAGAATAGTACTACTATCCCTAATCTATTTAATATATAACTTAAACTATTATTTTATTATAACTTTCTCTTAAGTAGTCTTATAATTAAGCTAACTTATATTTCTAGTAAGACTTATACTTAAAAATAGACTAGCTTATAACTTAAGGTTTAGTATACTTAATTCCTTAGTTAGGAGCTTATTAGTTTTATATATATAGTTTATACTTAGGTCTTATAATATCTTTACCTATTTAATTATATCTATTAGGCTTATACCCGCTAGCTTTATAACGGCGTATTAGGTAATAAAAGACGTAGAGTCACGTTATAGGGTTTAATAATAGGTATAGGTCTACTAATAGATTAGGTAGTAGGCCTATTATAGTAGTAGAACTAATCTCTAAGGAACTTAGAAGAATAATAGGGGATAGCTAGGAAGATATATATCTACTAAGTATAAGCTTAGTCTAGGCCTCCCGTTACTAGGATATTACCCCGTATTTCTAAGGAAGGTTACTTAAAGTAGGCTATAAGGTAGCGCGTAAGGCGTATATATACCTAAGCCTAATAAGTACCTCCCCTCCTAGGCCCTAGTCCCTAGGGCTAATAAGATTAACTAGAATACTTATTAAAAAACCTTAAAACTATATAGGAAAAATAAGGGAAAAGAGTTATTTAATATACTACTACTAATATAGTATTAGCGTTAGCTAGGCCGGACGCGCGTATTAAAACCTTTTATAAAGTAGTAATAATATTATATAATAGTTAGTAATAGAGTATATTAATAAATTATCTAAATAGTATATATATACTTCTAAACTATTTATATCTTTTAATTATACTAAGATAATATATAATATAATTTAGAATTATTCTAAATACCTTTAATATATAGTTAGAGACTTAGCTTATTAACTTTAAGTATTAAGGTATATAATATTTTTATATAATTAATATTACTATATATTAACGGGGAATAACTTATTAAGTATAGGTATTAATAATATATATTAGTAATAATATAGAAATAAAAAGGTAATATTAACTAGTAGGCGTATATACTTTATTATTAATAATAGATTAAATATCTATAAATATAAGATATAATAAGTAACGCGTTACTCTAATATATTAGTTATAAAATTAGATAGAACCTTTATTATTATTATTATAATTTAAATAGCTTTAAAGGAAACTATACTAAGATAATATTATAAGATATTAATAAACTTTTTATCCTAATATTTAAAACTTCTTATAACTCCTTTAACCTCTCTTGTAAGTAATTACTTTAGCTTAATAATATTATAAAATATATTTACTAATATATATAGTATTCTCATTATATATTATATATAATATTTCTCTTATAAGTACTTATAATATCTTATTAATATCGCGTAGTATTTATTAATATATTAATATTATATATAGATATTAACTTATTTTAAGTATATTTACTTATATATACTATATAATAGCTTATTAACTTACGTAGTATATCTCTTCCTTATAAGACTTATTTTATAAAGGGTTTAGATAATTATAAATAAGGTAATACTCCCCCTTATTATTAGTATATTAACGGTTATTATAATATTAATTATTATATAAAGGTAAGTATATTAACCCTTTAGCTCTATAATAGTATAAGTACTTATTATAATAGATTATAGCTCCCTTTTAGAGGAAGGTAAGGAAATCTATACGCGCTATTACTAGGACTAGCTAGGTAGATATATATTTAGTAAGGAGAAAGAAGCTTAATAAGAAGATAACCTAATAGCGGAAAGCTTATAAATAGATAGTTATAATAGTTAGGTTAGCGCCTAATATTATTACTAACTTATAGGCTTTAATTAATATATTAAATATATAGAATAAGGAGTTAGAGAGTTAGGTAGAACTCCTTTAAACTAAACTTAATAGTATTTAGTAGTATAAGGATACGCTAGATAATCCCGACCCTATAAAGCCTTTAGACTTTAAAGGGTTTAATAATTAAAGGTTAATTTATAGTTATACTTTAGCGTAGATAAGTTATTTATATATCTTATTTACTTAAGTTATTTACTAGGTATAAGATACCTAGGCTTATCTTTTATTAATATATCCCTAGTATCCTTATTAGATTATACTAAGATTAAAAGTATTCTTCTAATATAATATATTATTAATAGCTTAACTCCTTAGATAATATTAATAAAGAAT